>Ga0183098_10280_pt1 | contig 140173 bp, 133 predicted proteins | sample BioMet9_FD_128884 | JGI IMG/M metagenome (GOLD analysis project Ga0183098, IMG submission 128884) | Microbial communities from bioreactor (seeded with sewage sludge) at Lawrence Berkeley National Lab, California, USA - Biofuel... | ecosystem: Engineered > Bioreactor > Anaerobic > Unclassified ...
GGTCAATATGGGTTTAACAAAAGAAAGACTGATACGTTCAGGATTCTATGATTTATCCCTCGCGTATCAGTCAGTGCACGAAACTTGTTGAAAGCGCCGTGTACCGAACGGTACGCACGGTGCTGTGAGAGGTCGGGAGTTAATCACTCCCTCCTACTCGATCCCTCGGAACAGGTTAAGGCAGCCGATCCGGCAGGAGCAGATTAAGTACAGGAAACCAAAGATAAATTCATGACAATTGTCATATTGTCAGATGACAAATATCACCGGAAAGTAATTACATTCGGCACTTCAGGGAAAAGAGCGAATCCGCTAAATTATATTCATGTAACAGATTTCTGATGCATGTATACAAAAAACAAAGCAATGGGAGGATAAGACATGAAAAGAAAAAGTATCGGTTTGATCGTGGCATTCGCAATGGCAGCTTCCACACTGGCAGCATGCGGCAGTTCTTCAACCTCTGCAACAACGGCAGCGGCAACTAAGGCAGCGGCAGCAGCAACTCAGGCAGCACCCGCAACCACAGCAGCGGCAGCGACAACAAAAGCGGCAGCAGCAACAACAGCAGCAGCGGCAACAACGGCAGCAGCGGCAACAACGGCAGCATCAAGCACTTATAAGGGAAGCCCTGTAGCAAAACCGGACGGCGGATATACCTTCGGATTTACCACAATGGATAACTCCAATCCGTTCTTTGTCACAATTGAGAACGAAGTAAAGAAAAAAGTGGAAGCAAACGGAGACAAGGTTATTTCCTTTGACCCGGCAAACGATGTTACAAAGCAGATCCCCGGAGTTGAAGATATGATCACACAGAAGATCAACGGTATTCTGCTGAACCCGGCAGAAGCAGAGGGAATTCTTCCCGCACTGGATGAACTGAAAAAAGCCGGCGTCCCGATCGTAAACTTTGATACGGAAGTTGCGGATATGTCCTATGTAGCCGCTTATACGGGATCCGATAACTACAATGCAGGAAAAGTCGTCGGTGAAGATCTTGTCAAGAAATGCCCGGACGGCGGAAACATCATCGTTCTGGATTCTCCGACCATGAACTCCGTCGTTGACAGAACGAACGGTTTCCTGGATGCGATCAAGGGACATAACTTTACGATCGTTGCTCAGCAGGATGCAAAGGGAAATCTTGAAAAATCCATGACGATCAGCCAGGATCTTCTTCAGGCTCATCCCGATGTAGTTGCTATCTTCGGCGGAAATGATCCGACAGCACTGGGTGCTCTGGCTGCAGCAAAAGCGGCAGGCATGAAGGATGTCAAGATTTACGGCGTCGATGGTTCTCCGGATGTCAAGAAGGAACTTGCAAAGAGCGATTCCCTGATCGAAGGAACCGGTGCACAGTCTCCTGTCAATATCGCAGACAATGCAGTTGACCTTATGTACAAGATCATGAAGGGCGAAGAAGTTCCGTCCAGGACACCTGTCGATACGTTTCTGATCACAGCTGACAATGTATCAAAATACGGAACGGATGGATGGCAGTGATGGCTTGTAATTTCTTATTTGCTGAAAAGTGAATTTGGACGGAGTGCTTTGCTTCCCAGCAGGGAGCAAAGCACTTTGTCTGTATGAAAGCAGAAGGGAAGGTGATGATCTTTGTCCGAAGAAACCTGTTTACTGCAGATGAGAAACATCAGTAAGACATTTCCCGGAGTCAAGGCGCTTGACAATGTCAGCATAGATGTTAAGAGCGGTGAGGTTCATGCACTGCTCGGAGAAAACGGTGCCGGAAAATCAACATTGATCAAGGTACTCGGCGGAATATACAAGGCGGACGGCGGCGAAATTTTTATCAACGGCAGGAAAACCGTCATTGATTCCGTACTGGAAGCACAGAAGGCCGGTATTTCCATTATTCACCAGGAACTGGTCCTGGTACCGTACATGACGGTGGCCGAAAATATTTTTCTGGGACGCGAACCGAGAAAAGGGAAATTTGCCGACCGCGGAAAAATGGAAACGGAAACACAGAAACTGCTGAATGATTATGAGATGAATATTTCGGCAGACACGCTGGTAAAGGATCTTCCGATCGCACAGCAGCAGATGGTGGAAATCGTCAAGGCTATTTCCTACAATTCAAAAATCCTGGTCATGGATGAACCGACTTCCTCCATATCCGACAAGGAAGTGGAATTTTTGTTTTCCATCATGCGCACGCTGACAAAGAAAGGCGTCGGGATAGTCTACATTTCGCATAAGATGAGCGAGCTGGAAGAAATCTGCGATACCGTTACAGTCATGCGGGACGGAGCCGTGGTAGGAACAAAGACGGTAAAAGATACCACGAAAGACGAACTGATCGCCATGATGGTAGGCCGTCAGCTGAAAAACTACTATACGCGTGACTACAGCTCCAGCGGAGAAGTGGTCATGAAATGCGAACACATTTCTGACGGGAAAATGGTCAAGGATGTGTCCTTTGAAGTCCGGAAAGGCGAAATTGTCGGATTTTCTGGTCTGGTCGGAGCGGGACGTTCCGAGACAATGCTGGCAATTTTCGGACTTTCGCAGAGACACAAGGGAACCATTGAGCTGGATGGAAAGAAAGTCGCTATCCATAACCCGGTGGAAGCCATGAAGGCCGGCCTGGCGCTGGTGCCGGAAAACCGGAAGGATGAGGGGCTTTACCCGGTGCAGACGGTACGCTACAACTCGACGATAGAAATTCTGAAGGAATTTGTTCACGGAATGAGCGTTGATACGAGAAAAGAAGAGAAGATAACGCAGGAATATATTGATGCCCTGAATATCAAGACGCCGTCCCAGCTGCAGACGGTCGGAAATCTTTCCGGCGGGAATCAGCAGAAGGTCCTGTTTGCCAGATGGCTTGCGACAAAACCGAAGGTTCTTGTTCTGGACGAACCGACGCGAGGTGTCGATGTGGGAGCAAAAGCGGAAATATACGAAATCATGAACCGGCTTGCCAGGGAAGGCATGTCGATCATCATGATCTCTTCGGAACTTCCGGAGATCATCAACATGAGTGACCGTGTCTATGTTATGCGGGAAGGAAAAGTCGGCGGATGTCTGAATCATGATGAGCTTTCGCAGGAATCCATTATGCACATCGCTGCAATTTAAAATATCAGGAGGGAGAAACAATGGCTAACAGTAAAGAACGCGGAGCCGTAAAGACTGCAGCGGCGGCCGGGCGGGATCCTTTTAGAGGCGTTAAGACTTATTTCAAGGATAATATGGGCATTATCATTGCATTTCTTGCCATTTGTGTTATTCTTGCCGTTAATCCCCAGACAGGATCCGTATTTTTAACGCAGAAGAATGTTTTCAACGTTCTGCGCCAGATTTCGACGAACATGTACCTTGCATGCGGAATGACCATGGTTATTATCCTCGGCGGCATTGATCTTTCCGTCGGCTCGATCATAGCTCTTGCAGGATGCATAGCCGCAGGCTGCGTCGTGCATTATAATTTTCCGTTGCAGGCAGCTCTGCTCTGCGGTATTCTTGTCGGCGCCGTTGTCGGTGTTTTCAACGGATTCGTCATTTCAAAAACAACTATTCCGCCGTTTATCGTTACACTTGCTACAATGGATATAGCAAAGGGTTTTGCCTATGTCTATACCGGCGGTTCACCGGTCCGTGTCATGTCGGAAGAGTGGCAGTTCCTCGGCGCGGGATATATCGGGATTTTCCCGACCCCTGTTGTCATTCTGATCGTTGTGCTGATCATTACGGACATTATCATGAACCATACGGTGATCGGCCGTCATATCTACGCGGTCGGCGGCAACGCACAGGCGGCAAAGTTCTCCGGTATTGCCGTTTCAAAGGTAAAGTTCTTTGTACACACGTTTTCCGGTATCATGGCAGGTCTTGCCGGAATTGTGCTGGCTTCCCGTATGTATTCCGGACAGCCGACATCCGGTGAAGGCGCTGAAATGGATGCCATAGCGGCCGTTGTGGTCGGCGGAACTTCCATGGCAGGCGGTTCCGGCAAAATCGGCGGAACCATTATCGGTGCTCTGATTATCGGGGTTCTGAACAACGGACTGAACCTGATGAATGTCAACTCCTTCTGGCAGTATGTGGTAAAGGGCTGTGTCATTCTTCTGGCGGTATTTGTGGACTGGATCAGAAATAAGAAGAAAGACTGACAAAGTTGGTTTTTTATTATATTATTATTCCAAAAGACAATAATTTCTCTTATTAACCAAAAGAGAAATTATTGTCTGTCTTATAAGAGGGTAAAATGACGGGAAAAAAATCGCACATGATCCTTATCATAACAGTCCTGTGTATTCTCTTAAGCTTTACCGGATGCGGATTTCGGAACACCATCCTGAAGAGCAGGAAAAACGTACGCGTCATGGGTGCGACATACATGACGATGAACAACCCGTATTTTATTGCCATGAACTCAAAAATTTCCGAAATTGTCGAGGCAAACGGAGATATCCTGATCTCCAGGGATCCGGAAAACGATCAGAGCAAGCAGAACGAGGAAATACAGGATATGCTCGACAAGAACATATCCGCCCTTTTCCTGAACCCGGTCGACATTGACGGCGTGAAGCCGGCACTGGAAGCCTGTAAAAAAGCAGGTGTCCCCGTGTTTAATATTGATACCGAAGTCTCCGAAAGCGACCTTGTCGTGACATCCGTTCTTTCGGATAACTATGATGCGGGCGTCCAGATCGCAAAGGACATGATGGAACGCAGGACATCCGCAAGGATTATTGTTCTGGACAGTCCGTCCATGGGCTCCATCCGCGCCCGGGTCCAGGGATTCCGGGATACGATCGCGGGGAAAGAACAGTATCGGATCATAGACACAAGGCATACCTACGGACTTCTGGAGGAATCCATGTCCGAAATGAACCGCATCATCAGCTCCGGGGAAAGCTTCAATGTCGTATTCGGCGGAAATGACCCGACGGCGCTCGGTGCGCTTGCTTCTCTCCAGATGAACCATATCTCCGAAAACGCCATCATCTACGGAATTGACGGTTCTCCCGACGGGAAAGCCATGATCAAGCAGAAATATCTGACCGGCAGCAGTGCGCAGAGCCCGCTGCAGATGGCACAGACATCCGTGGACATGGCATACCAGTATCTGAACGGAAGCGAAATCCGTACGAAGGTCCTGATTCCGGTTACCCTGATCAACATTGACAATATTGCGCAGTTTGATATAACCGGGTGGCAGTGAGATGAACAAGGTGAAAGACGTAAACGAAGACGTAAGGACAAACCTCATACAGATCATAATGCTTATCCTTAATTTTGCGGATGTTCTTTTTGTGACGTTTCTGATTTACATCACTTCGCAGAATATCATAAGAGATTATGAAGCAGGCAGCTTCATCGGCAAGCTGAAGATGCTGCCGTCAAACCCGCTTGCCAATATTTACATTGTCACCGGAATCTATCTTCTCATGGCGCTCTGCTTTTTTTTCAGAAAAAACTATGAAAAGATAACGGACAACATAGCTTTTCTTACAATGGCGCTTGAATTCGCCCTTTCCCTGTGGATCATATTCCGGCTTAATTTCAACTACAACGGCGTGTTGCTGTTTGTGTTTGCAAACGTGATCTATTATTCCAGGGACACCAGGGTGCGCTATATCTTCATAACGGTCGCCATCATCAGTTATGTTCTGACGAATTACGATCTCCTGGCATCCAAGTTCAGGCTGTTCTCGATTGACAGCTATATTTCCTATTATGCCGCGGGAACACAGACGGTGCTTTTCATTGCCAAGAATCTGTTCCTTTCGTTAAACATTGTCCTGTTCATCCTTTTCTGCATTTTCCTGATTCAGGAACAGAGGGGCGCCATCAATGTGATCAATCAGCTGAATGAGAAACTCGAAAAGGCAAATCACGATCTGGAAAACGCGAACATGCAGCTGAAGGATTATGCCGAAATAACGGAGCATATGGGGGAAACAAAGGAAAGAAACCGTCTGGCACGGGAAATACACGACACCATCGGCCATACGCTGACAGGCATATCGACCGGGCTTGATGCAGCCGCGGTCATGGTGGATATGTCGCCGGAAAAGGCAAAGGAGCAGATACAGATCCTGTCCAATGTTTCGCGCGAGGGTCTGCAGGAAGTCCGCCGTTCGGTCAGCGAACTGAAACCGGATGCATTGGACCGGATGAGCTTGAAGCATGCCATTACCAAACTGATCACGGACATGCAGAATATTTCCGGCGTAAAGATATTTTTCAGCGGAAATGTTGAAAATATGAAGTTCGACGAAGATGAGGAAATGGCAATCTACCGGGTCATACAGGAGAGCATTACGAACTCCATCCGGCACGGGAAGGCAGGCAACATATGGGTGACAATGGAAAAGCAGGACAGCAGCATAATGCTTAAGGTAAAGGATGACGGAGTAGGATGTGCCAAAATTGAGAAAGGATTCGGAACGCAGCATATCGAGGAACGGATCAGGATGCTGGACGGAACTGTTTCCTTTGACGGTTCCGACGGGTTTACGGTAAATGCGGTCATACCGATAAGATGGGGAGAAGAATATGATTAAAGTACTGATTGCAGATGATCAGGAACTGATCAGACAGAGTCTTCAGATCGTGCTTTCATCAAAGCCCAATCTGTCTATTACCGGAGCGGTTGCAAACGGGCTCGAGGTTATCCGGAGCGTGCGCCGCGAGAAGCCGGATGTCATTCTGATGGACATACGGATGCCGAAAATGGACGGTGTTCAGTGCACACAGATCATTAAGGAAAATTATCCGGATGTCAAGATCATTATCCTGACGACATTTGATGATGATGAGTTTGTCTATAATGCCCTGAAATTCGGGGCAAGCGGCTATATCCTGAAGGGAATTTCCATGGATAAGCTGGTGGAAGCCATTGAGACCGTGTATAACGGCCGTGCCATGATCAATCCCGATATAGCCGTGAAGGTGGTGAAGCTGTTTTCACAGATGGCGCAGGCGGATTTCACCATTCCCGTAAAAATGAACAACATCGGGGAACTGACCAAAACAGAATGGAAGATAATCGTTCAGGTGGGAAAAGGCGCATCCAACAAGGAGATAGCGGAAAGCCTTTCCCTTTCGGAAGGAACGGTCAGGAACTATTTAAGTTCCATTCTGGGGAAGCTTGATTTAAGAGACCGCACCCAGCTTGCAATCTGGGCAGTTCAGACACATGCATCCAGAAAGGTACCGGAATGAGCCGAATGAGAAAGAAAGTCCTGTGGGGATTTTTCCTGGTCATTGCGCTGACCGCAGCGGAGCTGATCGTTCACGGCAATGTTCAGGGCAAAAAAGACAGAAAGCTTGAAGTCGGGATTTTTATCGACAGCAACTGGGGTGTTGCGAACGCAAACGGTTTTCTGCTGATCGACAGTGCGATCAATGAATTCAAACAGTGTTACCCGGGTGTTGACGTCCACTATTACGGCGGAATACGCAAGGACAGTTATTCCGAATGGCTGTCCGGAACCATGCTGGACGGAAATGCACCTGATGTGTTTTTCATTGTCAGCAGCGATCTGAACAAGCTGGCAAACTGCGGAGCACTTGAAAATCTGGACGGATGGATAAACAGGGATTCCGCTTTTGACAGATCGTCCTACTATACGCCGTGCATGTCGTCCGGAAACATAGACGGCATACAGTATGCTCTCCCCTATGAGACGGTACCGACAATGATGTTCGTCAATAAGTCGCTGCTTGCAAAAGAAGGAATTGAAGTACCGAAGACAGACTGGACCTGGGACGATCTGTATGACATTGCATCAAAGGTGACAAAGGATACGAACGGGGACGGGATCATCGATCAGTTTGCCATATACAATTACGGCTGGACAGATGCGGTCTATTCCAATGATGCGCGTGTTTTCGACGAGAAGGGAGATAAGGCATATTTTACCGACAGGAAAGTCCTCTCTGCCATCCATTTCATGAAACAGCTGAAAAATCTGAACAACGGGCAGGAGGTCACGCAGAACGATTTTGATGCGGGCAATGTGGCATTCATGCCCATGCCGTTTTCGGATTACCGCGCCTATAAGACATATCCCTACAAGATCAAGAAGTACACGCAGTTTCAGTGGGACTGCATCATGCTTCCGGCAGGACCTGACGGTTCAAACACATCCAGCGTCAGTACGCTTACAATGGGGATCAGCAGTCACAGCACAAAGAAACAGGAAGCATGGAACTTCCTGAAAATGATCACGTCCGACCGGGAGCTTCAGATGAATCTTTTCAAATATTCCCAGGGCGCCTCGGTCATGCGGTCGGTCACGAATTCCAGGGAAGCGGATGATATCCTTAAGAACAACATGGAAAATACGGATCTCAGCATAGGAAATGAACTTCTGGATTCCATCATTGAAAACGGAGTTGCCACTCCGGATTTTTCAAATTACAACGGTGCCATGTCAATTGCCAATACGGAGATTAACCGGATCATAAACGGGACTGATGATTTTGACTATTCGCTGCAGATTCTGCAGAGGCAGGAAACGGAATATCTGAAGAAATAGCGCAGATTTAATCTGTGGATTCGGAAAGGTTCTTTGGCGCCGACAGTTTATAACTGTAAAAAGACCACCTGCTGAGCCGGTGGTCTTAATTTATCAGTCCTTGTCCTGACCGTAATGTTCTTTGATGGATTTTTCCATAATAGCGATATTCTTTGCGGAAATTCCCACCGGCTTTCCGCCGACGGAATCGATCATATAACTCAGCCTTGCCGTATATTCCAGAACAGTGGCAGCCGTAAAGGCATCGCTCATAGCTGCCCCTATACAAACAGCCCCGTGTGAGTTCAGCAGGCAGACATTGGCTTTTTTACCAAGTGCCTTTACACATTCCCGTGCAATATCTTCCGTCCCCGGCAGTTTGTATTTTGTGCATTTGCAAACGCCGCCGAATTTCTGCGCAGCTTCATCAATAATCTGATAAATGCATTTTCCCTGTGCAGCATACACCATGGAGTAAATCGGATGTGTATGGATAACGGCATTGATCTCCGGGCGGTTTCTGTAAATGGAAAGATGGAGTTCTTTTTCAACGGTGGGTTTCCTTGTTCCCTTTACGACGGTGCCGTCTATCTTGCAGACAATGATATCATCTTCATTGATTTCGTCATAATTCATGGCGCTCGGTGTCAGATATACAAGTCCGGTCTTCGGGTCTCTTGCACTGATATTGCCCCAGGTACCTATGGTCAGGCCTGACCGGATCAGTTTCAGCCCGCTGTCTACAATTAATTTTCTGTAATTCATTTCATTGCCCCCTGTCATGTTATTTTTGAATCAGTTTTTTGTATTTTCCCAGCAATCCGCTTTCACAGGTTTTCCCGCTATATTCATGCTGCTCAATACTGCATCGTAAAATATCACGGATATCCGCAAGGGATTTCTCCGGTTCAAAATACAGGATTTGAGAAGCAATGTTGCCAAGAGAAGTACTTTCGCTGCTGCAGGTTACCACTTTCTTCTTTACGATATCTGCAATCAGCTGACAAAGTCTTGTATTTCTGGCTCCGCCTCCGCCGATATAAACGGTATCGCGGTGGATTCCGCTGATCTTTTCAATAGATTCGATCGTCACGGCATAGTTGCAGGCCATGGAAAGGAAGAAACTTCTTATGATCTCCGGCCAGTGAAGCGACTGCCGTTCGGCTCCGCTTTCAGACAGAAGCCGTTTTACTTCCGCGGTCATGCTGTCAGGATTGAAAAGAGCTGCGTTATTGACGTCAAAGACGGAACAGTCTTTACCGGCGCGGTCCGAGAGCGCACTGAACTCTTCCCAGGAGACCGGAGCATTTTCTTCTTCATATTCCTTTTTCAGACGCTGAAGGATAAACATGCCATTGCTGTTCCGAATAAGGGTTATTTTGTTAAAGGCAGCTATTTCGTTGTTCAGGGATGCCTTCATTGCCGTATTGCTGATAACAGGAGTATCCGTAACAAGACCGATCAGCGACCAGGTTCCGGAGCTGATGAAGAGGTATTCGTCTTCTTTTGCCGGGATTCCGAAAACCGCTGCTGCGGTATCATGGGATGGAACACAGATAACCGGGATATCTTTTTTAAATCCGCAGTGATTTCTTATTTCCGGCAGGATATTTCCGATTCGGCTTCCGTGTTTTCCGAGCGGCGGGAACCATGTTTCGGGGATATTCATCTTACGGCATACTTCCGGACTTACCGTTCGCGTTCCGGCATTCATCAGCTGAGTTGTCGAAAGGCTGCTGGGATCATTCTGCATGACGCCGGTCAGAAAGTAATTCAGAAGATCGGGGATCATCAGAAATTTATCCGTAATGGAAAGAATAGCGGGCATTTTTTCCTGCATTCCGCATATCTTGAAAAGGGAATTGATCTGATCGCAGAAGATACCGGTTTTCTGGTACAGTTCTTCACGGGTTTTTCCGTCAAGTGTCTTCAGATATTCTTCTGCAATGGAATTCCTGTAAGTCAGCGGATTCTGGATCAGGAAGCCGTTTCTGTCCATCAGTCCGAAATCCACACCCCAGGTTGATATCCCCAGGGAATCAGGTGTTCCGTTCCTTTTTTCGGCTTCTTTAAGACCTTCCAGAAGATCACGGTATATTTTCAGGATATCCCAGTAGTTGCAGCTGCCTGTCGTGACGGTATAATTGGGGATCTGTGTGATCACTTCGGTTTTGATGCTGTGTCCGTCATAGATACCGCAGATGACACGATAGGAAGAAAAGCCGCAGTCAAAGGCAATGATATTTTTTTTCATGATTTTAACCCTGCTTATTTCCGCTTGAACATGACATTTTTCTCATACTCTTTCAGATCTTCCAGCCAGGAATCCCCGACCGGTTTACCGGCAGAAAGACAGTACCGGTTCCATACGGCATTGGCAGGCAGAGAACGGAACTCATCCATCATTGCCAGACGTGCAGTATAGTCACCCTTCTTTTCGGCGGCTTTCAGCAGAGCAACGGGTTCCAGCATGGCGGTCAGCAGTGCCCGTTTTACGGCTCTTGTTCCGATTGTCCATGCAGCGACCCGGTTAATGGAGGCATCAAAGTAATCCGTACCGAAGAAGGCGTTGTCCAGTACGCCGCAGCGTACGATTTCGCGCATCATGTCGTTTGTCTTTTCATCATTAATGACCACGTGATCGCTGTCCCAGCGGATACCGCGTGTGAAGTGTGCCATGAATCTGTCGGAAAACAGCATGACGGAAGAAATTTTGTCTGCTACGGATTCTTCCGGATGGAAGTGTCCCATATCAAGATTGATGATGGTGTTTCCGATCTTTTTCATTTCCGCATAGCCGTGATAGGAAAGATAGAAGTCATTGGATCCGACCGTGTAGCTTTCCAGGGCAACACCAAACAGTTTCGGTTCAAGGGCGTCATATTCGTATTTTTTTGAAATCTTCCTGGCAAAAATCCTGTCAAAAGATTCCTTCATCAGACGCCGGTACAGCATTCTGTCGGCGGGCATGTCCTTCATTCCGTCCTGTACCCATGTATTGTAAACACAAGGCTGATTCAGCTGCTTGCCGATATATTCCGAAATATCTCTTACGGCGGTCATATGACGGATCCAGAACTCGCGGATTTCCTTCTTGGGATTGGAGATCGTAAGATTATCGGATGCATACGGATGCCCGAAAGTTGTGGCGTTCATGTCCAGTCCGACTTTGTTCTTTTTAGCCCAGGCAACCCATTTCCTGAAATTTTCCGGTCCGTATCCGTCGCGGTCGACACCTTTCTGATAATCGTCTCCGTAACTTGAATGCAGATTGATTTTCAACCTGCCGGGAACGTATTCAAAGACTTTTTCCATATCCGCTCTCAGCTCGTCGGTGGTTCTCGGTTTGCCCGGATAATTTCCCGTGGCCATAATGCCGCCGGATGCTCCGCCGCCTCTCAGTTCAAACCCACCGACATCATCTCCCTGCCAGCAGGGAATGGAAACCGGAATGGTATCAAACTTTTTCAGAACCTTTGAAACGTCAACGCCGTATTCCGCATAAATCTGTTCCGCTGCTTCATACGCAGCTTCAATCCGTTTTTCCGTATTCATTTCCCCTCCGTTCTGGAAATTTCAGATCATATTTTTGAAAATTCCGCAAATAGCATCCTGCTCAATCCGTTCCAGCATACTGTATGCCATATGGAGATCGGAACCGGAAACCATAACGCCGTGCAAAGGCATGATGGCACCAATGGGATATTTTTCCGCAAGTTCTCTGTGCTCAACCCAGTACTGATATACATTTTTATGGAGTTCGTCGGAATAGGCTTTTGTGAACGGGATACAGCCCACAGGACCGCGTTTCATGGTGGCTTCGGTGATATTCGGGATTGGCTTGGATTGTGCCGCATATACCATGCAATACTGAGGATGCGCATGTATGGTGGCGGAAATGTTCTTAAAATCCTTCAGTATCAGGACATGCATTCCGGTCTCCCTGGAAAGTTTTCCGGATCCTTCAATAATATTTTCGTTGTAATCGATCAGAAGAAAATCCTCCGGGTTCATTTCACAGAAATGATTCTGGGACATCAGAGAAGGCGTGATCAGAATACGGTTGTCGTCTACGCGTACCGCAAAGTTTCCGCCGGCTGCGTTTGTCAGCTTTCTGTCCCACATATAATAGGCGATTTTACACATTTCCTTACGAGTTTCCAGATATGAAAGTGACATTTTCCCTCCTGTGTTACATTGAATTTGAAAAACCATTTATCGGATAGAATGTTCAATGATCCTTTTTAAGTTGGTCTCGTCTGTCCGGCAGAATCCGATCGGATGAGGGTGAACGGAATTCATTCCGTGAAAATCGGAACCGCCGGTAATGATCAGACCGTTAAGCTTTGCAATATCGAGACAATGAGCTGTGACTTCCGGAGTATTGGCATAATGAAAACATTCAATGCCGTCAATCTCTCCGTTTTTTGCCGCTTTCTCAGTGAAGTCCATGGAATCAAATTCACCGGGATGTGCGATTATTACCAGGCCTCCGGAATCATGCATTATCCTTATTACTTCTTCTGCAAGAGGATAATCGATCGGAACATGACAGGAACCCTGCTTTCCGATCAGTGAACTCATCAGCTCCCCGTACGGCGCATTTGTAATTCCTGCATTTGCCAGTGCCAGCATAATATGACTTTCAAAAATAGAAGAACTGTTTCTGGCAAGGTATTCGACATCTTCGACCGAGACCAGCGGGTATTTGGCGGATACCAATTCTGCCATTTTCAGTTTTGCAGCTTTTCTTCTCCGGGAAGTTTCTTCCGTCAGAACCTGTAAAGCGCTGACCTTTTTCATTCCGTAGCACAGAATATGTATTGGACGGAGAGTAACCGGATCTTTAGCCGTACATTCTATTCCCGGAATAAATCCAACGCCTGTTTTCTCTGATGCCGCTTTCGCTTCCTCAAATCCGGCCATGGAATCATGATCCGTCAGAGAGAGAAAGGAGAGATGTTCCCTCCGGGCATATCGGAAGATCTGTGTTACGGAACAGGAACCGTCCGAATGGGTGCTGTGGCAATGCAGATCACCTGTGATGACGTTCATTTGGAAATATCCTTTTTTACCTTAAAGACAGACATCATATCAGGTATTTTTTCTTCAGGGTCGCTGAGATAATCAAATATAGAAGGATCCTTCAGATATTCCGTGTAGACCGGCACGTTAAGATGAATTCCGAGACTGTCGGAATCGATCGGTGTTACGATTTTGGGCTCGCAGGAAAAATCATAGTGACTGTTTTTGACTATCCGGTAGGGACCGTCATCTGATCTCATGATATAAACGCTCATACCGACGTGACTCTTAACGCCGCCATAATTATTCTGGCTGCCGCAGGATATCAGGTTTATAAAGACCATGGTCTCGTCCGAAATGTTGACTGTGCAGTGACCGTATCCCGGCGGAACCACTATTGCTTCTCCTGCCTTGACTTCCGCCAGCATAAGATCGTTTACCTTCATCCTGGCGGCATTTTCATCATCCACTTTCTGCATGACAAAAAGAGCTGTTCCGCGGACAACCTGATAATATTCCGGATAACTTACTTTTTTCCCCGGAACAAGGCAGTGAAAATGTCCGGAAGTTTTTTTGAATTCATTTCCGCCGAAGCCTTTCATAATTACGGTTGAATCATAACGCATATTTCTGAGAGAAAATTTCTGCCTTACATCATCTTCAACGATTGCTTTGTAGAAATCATAATAGGGATCATCTGTTTTGTGATAATCCGGATCACCGAGAAGACCTGCCATTTTATCGGAATATTTTCTGGAATAATCTTCCCAGCTGATCTTAGGATTCCCTGCACTGAGCTTATCTGTTTTCTCATCAAATAAAACCGGCATACCGAACATTGTAAGTTTCTGCATTTTTATTTTCCCCCGTTTAACCAAGATTTTTGTAGAATCTGAGAGCTTCCGGATATTGCTCCGGTGTATATTTTTTAAAGAGACCGGAACTTCCGAGAACCAGCACATTTGCACCGGAAGCTACCATTTTCTGAGCTGTGCCGTCTTTAACCTGTCCATCGATCATGATGTCTGTTTTTTTACCTGCCTGATCAAATATGGTACGTAATTCCCGGATCTTATCGTAGCTGAACGGAATGAGATCCTGTCCCGCAAAACCCGGGTCTACGGACATAACACAGACGATATCAATGTAATCGGCAAGGTATTTGAAATTCGAAATATCTGTTGCGGGATTGACCGCAAGGCCTGCCTTCATTCCCAGTGAATGGATTTTTTTCATTGCCCGGATCGGGTGAACAAGAGTTTCTATATGAAGAGTGAGCGTGCTTACTCCGCAGTCGTGAAAATAATCGATGTAATCCATAGGATTTGTTACCATCAGATGGGCGTCCATCGGTGTATCTGAAATCCTTCGAATTGCTTTTACAAGATCGCCGTTCAAGGCAAAATTCGGAACATAGTGACCGTCCATGACATCAATATGGAACATGTCTGCTCCCGCCTTATCAAGAGCGGTTATTTGATTCTTCATATCCATACAATCAATACACATAACGGATGGTGAAACTTTGATCATGACATGACTCCTCCTTAAAGAAATATTTATTTAATAACTCCGGCTGACTGATTCCAGAGATATAAACCGGCACCACGGACCCCGTTATAGGGATCTTTTACCCCGCGTAAGAAAGAAAGATTCTGTGCAGGGTATGGTTTTCTTGCAATTGCCCTGATTCTTTTACAAAGATCGTCGAAGGGAAAATCCTTCATATTTATGACACCGCCGGATAATATGATGTAATCCGGATCCAGGATATTAACTTCGGTACCGATCGCCGTGGCGATAAATTCGATATATTCGGAAAGAAGAGGATATTCGCTGTACCTTGTAAAAATTTCCGAAAGCGGGAAAGAAGGGCATACGGCATCATGAATGCGTTCCAGCTGCTTTCCGCCTGCATAAAGTTCGATGCAGCCATTGTTTCCGCAAGGGCAGCGGTCTTTCTTGCTCCAGACCGGTATATGTCCCAATTCCCCGGCGACCCCGTTTTTTCCATCCAGAAAGTGCCCATGGATAAAGATGCCGTTTCCTACACCGGTACCGAGATAACAGGCGATGACGCAGGAAACTTCCTGTGAATTTATATGAAGGGCCTTCATATCGGCAGTCATCAGGGGGATTACGTCGTGTAAAGCAACAACAGGGACATGAAATCGATCTGAAAGGGGCTTGGAAATATTGATATTTTGCAAAGCAGGCACATTCGGGCATGAAATAACGCCTGTTTTTTCCTTATTGACAGTACCAGGGAAACCTATGCCTATCCCCTTCATATTCCCGGAAGGAATCTGTGATCTGTAGCATTCGATTTCGTGAACGATCGTATCAAGAGGGCTATTGTCATTAAACAGTGCATTTACGGATATTTTCAGCGGAAATGACGCAAATTCGTTGTTTTTTCGGACAGCACCTATCCGGAAATTAGTACCGCCGATGTCTATTCCGAGCATATAATCCATGCTGTTATCTACTTCCGGCATAACGGTTTCCATGCAATATCCCTTCATAATGTGACCTTAAATCACGCTCACTATATCATAGAAAAATGGTTAAATCAATAGGAAACAAAACGAAACGGGCGTAAAGCGTTAAAATAATTATGCAAAATGCACAAAGAAATTGATTTTAAAGAAAAATATATTGCTTAATATTTCGATTTGATCTATAATGCAAACATAAACGGGAATAATAAACGGGAAGTATCTCACATGATAATAACGGTTACGTTAAATCCTGCGGTTGACAGGATCATGTTTATAGACAAGCTGGTAAAAAACAGCACAAATCGGGCATATAAGATAGTTGATGTTTTGGGCGGCAAAGGGACACATGTTTCTGTTGATCTGGATATTCTGGGATATGACAGTACGGCATTTGGAATTGATTACGGAGAAAATGGCCGGAAAATCGAAAAAATGCTGAATGGCGGACATATCCATGAAGAATTTCTCCATTTTGACAAAGGAGAGTCCAGAACTAATTATGCGATCATCGAGAGCAACGGGGATTGCAGCATGGTTGCCGAACACGGGAAGATGGTTTCTGCGGATATATGCAGGGAACTGGTGGAAAGCATAGACCGGAAGCTGAAAAAAGATGATTGCCTGGTTCTTTCCGGTGATGCCTCCAATACGGAAATCCCCTTTTTATATGGAGAGCTGACATCACTTGGAAGCAGAAAAGGTGCCAAAGTATTTCTGGATACCAGTGCTGAAAATCTGAAGAAAGCCATTGAAAAAAGGCCGTTTCTTGTTAAACCTAATATCGAAGAGCTTTCACAGGTTATAGGAAACAAAATCACTGCTGAAAAGGAAATCGTCAGCGGAATCCATTTTCTGAGAGATAAAGGTATTTCCTGTGTGGCTTTAACCTGCGGAGAAAACGGTTCTTATATTTCGTATCAAGACGAAATTTACAGGGTTGAATCCGTTCGGGTAAAAGCAGTCAATACGATAGGATGCGGGGACGCTTTTCTCAGCGGAATGGTCTATGGCTTTGACAAAGGCCTCGATATAAAGGAAACAATATCCTATGCGGCAGCGATATCTCTGGCGACAGCGGAAAGCAGTCTGACAGTCGGATATGATTTATCGAGGGCAATGGAATTAAGGAAAGAAGTACGCATCATAACGTTGCATTAATGTGCCGGAAGAAAAGCACTTAGTGGATTAAAAACTTTGAAGGGAGAGAAATTATGAAGAAAAAGATTTTATGTTTGGCAATGGCAGCAGCTATGGTTATTTCCTTAGCCGGTTGTGGCGGTACCGGATCGGCAACTTCGACGGCAGCGGCTACAAAGGCAGCAACGCAGGCAGCAGCAACACAGGCGGCAACACAGGCAGCAACGCAGGCAGCAGCGGCTACAACGGTTGCGGCAGCTACAAAGGCAGCAGCGGCTACAACGGCAGCGGCAGCCAAGAGCGGATCAGGTAACATCACAATCGGTATTTCCATGTGCGCAATCGAATCTCAGATGTGGGCTGAATACCAGAAATCCATGCACGCGGAATGCGACAAACTGGGCGTCAAGTATACGGAATCCATTGCTGAAAATGATACCCAGAAACAGAATCAGCAGATCGAAGACTTTATTTCCCAGGGCGTCAGCGCAATCATCATTGCACCGGCTGATGGCGCAGCAGTTGTTTCCGCTATCAAGAAATGCAACGATGCCAATATCCCGGTCATCATGGCTAACCGTGCTGCCGGCGAAGGCGCAAAGGAATATGCAACGATTTCTTCCGATAACAAGGCAATGGTTAAGAGAGAGATCGAATATGTTGCAAAGAATGCTCCTTCGGGAACAAAGTATAAATGCCTTGAACTTGTCGGAAGCCTGACCGATGTCAATGCTATTGCACGTCAGCAGGGCTTTGAAGAGACCATCAAGGAATTCCCGGATCAGTTTGAACTTGTAAATACGGTTCCTACCGAGTGGAAAGGCGAACTGGCTCTGTCCGGTGTTCAGAACTCCTATTCTTCCAATCCTGATATCAACTTCATTTTCAGCCCGTCCGATGCACTTCTTTCTTCCATAGAGTCCGGACTTCAGCAGCTGAACAAATGGAATAAGATCGGAGACAGCAATCATGTTACCTTCGTAACATTCGATGGTGCTGCAGATGCTGTTAAGGCTATTAAAGACGGTTATGTCGATATCGTTTCCGTACAGGATGCTACGAAGCAGGGTCAGCTCTGTGTACAGGCAGCTGTTGATGCGGCGAACGGCAAGGCTGCTTCCAACTACACGGATCCCGGATTTGAAGTAAATACACAGAACTGCACGACTGATTACAAGGATTTCATGGGGTATTGATTTAGACAAAACAGTCTGCAGATATGTAGAGACGTTTGAATGTATATCGGGCAGATGATAAGATCTGCCCGATATTTATAAAGATAACAACGAAAATGAGAGGTCTCCTGTGGAACAGATAAAAAAGCTAATTAAATCAACGGATGCGATTTTCTGGTTTCTGATTGTATTTTTCATTGTATCCCTCATCATTGTGCCGGGTTTTTCCAAGACATCCACGATAAAGAGCGTATTGAGTCAGTCCTGTGTGCTTATGACGCTGGCTTGCGGCGTTCATCTCACTGTACTGAACGGCGGCGTTGATTTTACCAGTGCCGCTTTGCTTGCGTTAACCTCGGTCATAGGCGGATCCATTGTAAGCACAAACGGTCCATTCGGGGGTTCAGCCGCGGGAATAATCCTGGGGCTGGTTGTTATGATGGCTATTGCAACCGGTTTTGGCGCATTGAACGGATTTTCAATCGTCAATTTTAAAATGCCGTCTTTCATTGTTACAATGGCGACGCAGATGATTGCCAATGGTCTTGCGGTTGTTTATACAGGAGGTATGACAGTCACTGGCATTCCGGATGCCCTGTGTCATTTCGGAAGTGGCGGATTTGGTATTATTCCATATACGCTTATTCTGGCTTTGGCGGTTGCTATCGTATTGCATATTATTCTGAGCCGTACTCTTTTCGGACGGCAATTGTATGCAGTCGGAACCAATCCGAAGGTATCCCAGGTATCAGGTATTTCGGTAAAAAAGACAATTTTCAAGGCATTTCTGATCAGCGGAATATGTGCCGGCATTGCAGGAATTATCATGTTGTGTCAGATGGAAAGCGGATCGGTAAACTTTGGTGGTACAATGTTTAATGATATAATGGGCAGTATAATCGTCGGCGGTACAAGCCCGGCAGGTGGACGAGGAAAGATACCGAACACCGTTATGGGAGCAATTCTGATTGCCATGATCGGTGTTGTCTTCAATATTCTGAATGTGCCTTATTATTTCATTATTCTGATTAAAGGCCTTATTATTCTTGTTGCTGCAAGCATAGATATTGTCGCAGTGAAGAACAGCAACAGCCACTGAAGGGAAAAAGTCAGAATAGGAGTTAAACAACGTGGAAAATCTTAAAGAAAATCAAAACGAATATATTTTGCAGCTTAAGGGAATTATGAAATCCTTTTCGTCTGTGAAGGTTTTGAAGGATATCACTCTTACCCTTAAAAAGGGAGAAATCCTCGGACTTGTTGGAGAAAACGGGGCAGGCAAATCAACGCTGATGAATATTCTCGGAGGTATTTATCAGAGAGACAGCGGACAGATTTTGCTGAAGGGAAAGGAATTTGAACCGACAAATCCCAAAGTATCCGGAGAAGCGGGGATAGCTTTCGTACAGCAGGAACTGAATCTGTTTCTGAACCTGAGCGTTTATGAAAATCTGTTCATTACGGAAATGAAAAAGAACAGGCTCGGCGTCATCGACAAGAACACAATGAAAAAGATCACACAGAGCAAGATGGCGGAACTCGGGGTTACGGATATACCGGCGGATGCTCTGGTCGGATCGCTTCCTATGGGGAAGAGACAGATGGTGGAGATAACGAAATCCATCATGAGAAATGCGGAAATCATTATTTTTGATGAGCCGACGACGTCTCTTTCCAATACCGAAAAGATCAAGCTGTTTGATATTATGCATAAGCTTCAGGCACAGGGAAAATCCATTATATTCATTTCCCACATACTGGAGGATATTTTTGCGGAAACAGATGAAATTGCCGTTCTGAGAGACGGAGAGATTATTTCTCAGACAAAGACGTCGGATACCAATACCAATATAGTCATCAAACAGATGGTAGGCCGTGAACTTACCAATATTTATCCGAAATGCGAAAAGACGGTGGGAGATATTGCGTTTGAGGCAAAGAATATCTGCCAGGCAGGCCGTTTTGACAATATCAATATAAGCATTCGCGAAGGTGAGATACTCGGCGTTTTCGGTCTTATGGGCGCAGGAAGAACGGAACTTCTCCGCTGCATGTTCGGACTGGATCCTATGACAAGCGGTCATCTGATTTATAAAGGAAAGGAAATTACTCCTGTTACACCGCAGAACTGTATTGCAAACGGCATGGCATTCATTACGGAGAACAGACGGGAAGAAGGTCTCCTTCTGCCAAAGACTCTTCGTGATAATGTGGTTCTTGCCAATTTAAAGGAATTAGCCTCAAAAATGTCATTTATTAATACTGCCGAGGAAAAGAAAGAAACGGACCAGATGGTAGAGGAACTATCCATTAAGACCTTTGATGCATCGCGGCAGGTGGCAGGTACGCTTTCAGGAGGGAATCAGCAAAAAATCGTATTTGCGAAGTGGGTTCTCCGGGAGCCGAAAGTATTTTTCCTGGATGAACCGACCAGAGGTATTGACGTTGGCGCAAAATATGAGATATACAGTATTATACAGAATCTTGCAAAAAACAAATCATGCATTCTGATGGTTTCTTCGGAAATGGAGGAACTTATGGGTGTATGCGACAGAATAATCGTTCTAAGCCGTAATGTCATCACGGGTGAGATAAACAAGGGTGAATTTACGCAGGAACTGATCATGAAATATGCAGTAGGGGGTACCAAATAATGGATAATGTGAAAGACGAAAGCCGGGGGAAGGAAATCCGCGCAAAGATAACGGATCTTTTCTGCACATATGGCCTGTATGTGATTTTCGTCGTCATGGTTGTGTTTTTCACCATACAGAAATCAAATTTCCTGACTATAAACAACATACTTACCATATTGAAATCTTCCTCTGTTCTCGGAACGGCGGTTGTCGGTATGTTCTTTGTTCTGATCGTAGCCGGTATTGATATTTCGGTGGCAAGCAACATGTATTTTTCCGCCGTTGTCGGTGTTACGCTTCTGAACAATTTCAATGCCCCGTTGCTTGTATGTTTCATTGCAGCCTGCCTCAGCGGTCTTTTTATAGGAATTATCAACGGATTCTTTGTTGCCAAGGTCAAAATCGTTCCGTTTATTGTCACGCTTGCAACGTATTCCGTGGCAAAGGGAATGGGACTGTTCTTTACCAATCAGAAAATGCTGTTTCTGAATGCACGCAGCATGGAACTTGCCAAGGCGCAGTTCCTGGGTGTTTCGGCATTTATCTATATTTTCATTGCCATAGTTCTGATTGCCCATTTCGTTCTTACTTCCACACAATTCGGGCGTCAGCTCTATGCGGTTGGAAACAATCTGGTCGGTGCAAACAAGATGGGGATCAACGGGGCTAAGACCATTTTCATTGCCTACGTGATCTGCGGCGGACTTGCCGGAATTGCAGGCATGCTCAATGCGGTAAACTTAAGTGTTATCAATCCGAATTTCGCGCAGGGAGATGAGTTCGTTGTTATTTCTTCGTCTGTCATCGGCGGTGCAAGTCTGTTCGGCGGCAAGGGAAGAGTCCTGCCGGGTGCAATTATCGGTATTGTTATGGTTCAGGCAATTATCAACGGGCTGACCATGATGGGTGCATCCGCTTATGTCTATACGATCTTCAGAGGGATTATCATTTTCATTGCTGTTATGGCTGACAGCATTAAATTCAGCGGTGAAATTCGATAAAATATAAGGAAAGATTTTCCGAAACAGAGGTATAGGATATGAATAAACCAACTTTTGGCATTGAAAGGAAGTCTATGATTCTGTCGACGCTTGAAAAGGACGGCAGAGTCAGTGTAAACACGCTTTCTGCGAAACTGAATGTATGCAAGGAAACGGTTCGCCGTGATTTACGGGAAATGGAAGAGGATGGATTGGTCAAGAGAACACACGGCGGTGCTGTATCCATGTATACATATGATCCTAAAAAAGTTCAGGAATATCCGTATCTTATACGAGAAATACAGAATTATGAAGCAAAGACAATGATATGCAGGAAGGCAGCATCTTTTATAGAAAACGGGGATACGATTTTTGTTGATAACAGTTCAACAAATGTTGCCATTCTGAAAAGCATTAATCCGGAATATTCCGTGACAGTCGTGACGAATTCCATCAGACTTTTGCTGGAAAGCACGGTCATTAATAACAAAAATATATCTATGATTTCTCTTGGCGGCTTATTCCGTGAAAAGAACTATTCATGCACCGGAGGAATTGCAGACGGCATAGCCAGAACGTTTCGGCCGAACAAGGCGTTTTTATCCTGTTACGGAATTGATATAGGCAATAATCTTTATGACAGTAACATTAACGAACTGGATGTTAAGCGTATTGTGCTCCAGAATTCCAAAAAGGTATTTCTGACCGGCGATCATACCAAAATAGGGCGGCAGGGAGTTATTGTCCTGTCTGATTTCAGTCAGATCGATTATCTCATTACGGACATGCCGATTCCGGATCAGAGTATGGAGGAATTGAGAAGGAGAAATATAGAAGTAATTATCGCAAATAAAATATGAAAGGACTCCATGAAATATATTGCATATGATCTAGGTGCAAGCGGCGGGAAAATGAGTCTTGGCGAGTTTGACGGAAGTAAACTCACAGTAGCGGAACTGCACCGTTTCCCAAACCGGCAATATAAAGTTGCAGGAAGTCTTTACTGGGATATTTTAGAGATTTATCGCAATCTTCTGGAAGGAGTGGAGAAGGCAGCGGCAGTTGTTAAAACCGATTTATACAGCATAGGATGCGATTCTTATTGCAACGATTTTGGCCTGATCGCCCCGAATGGCGATCTGATCAACCAGATGTACTGTTATCGGGATGAAAAAACTGCGCGGTGTTGGGACAGAATTTTTGAAAAAGTCCCGAAAAGAGAATTCTACGAAAGAACGGGAATCCATATTCAGCCGTTCAATACATCCATGGAGATGGCCGCCATGGTCATTGAAGGAGAGGGATATCTCCTGGATAACAGTGTATGTACGCTTCTTATACCGGATCTCCTCGGATATTTTCTCACGGGAATCAAAAAGCAGGAATATACCATGGCATCCGTATCCCAGCTGTACGGTTTTGCAGGCCGGCAATGGGATTACGAGCTTATGGACAGGCTGGGAATAAACCGGAAACTTTTTCCCGAAGTCGTTGAATCAGGGACATGCCTGGGCAATATCAGGAAGGATATATTCCCGGAGAGCAGTCTGAACGGCCTGAAGTTTGCCGAGGTCTGCAATCATGATACGGCATCTGCCGTTGCGGCTATTCCCTGTAACCGTGAACATGTTGCCTTTATCAGCAGCGGAACATGGTCCATTGTGGGAACGGAAGTTATGCAGCCTGTGATAACGGACGAAACATTTCAGTTCAATTTCTCGTTTGAAGGCGGAGTTGATCACAGATACAGGATGTTGAAAAACATCAACGGGCTGTGGATTCTTCAGCAGACAAGAGCGGAATATCTGGAAAAAGGCTGCGAGTATTCCTATTCCGAGCTGGGGGATATGGCTGAATCTGCAGGGAACAGCTGCTCTCTGATAGATCCCGATGAAGAAAGATTCTATATGCCGGGGGACATGCAGGAGAAAATACGTTCCTTCTGCCGGGAAACCATGCAGAAAGAACCGGAAACACCGGGAGAGTTTTCCCGGACTATACTGGAAAGTCTTGCTTTCAAGTACCGCATGGTTATTGAAAAGATGGAAAAAGTTCTCGGATACGGATTCAGTGAGGTTCACGTACTGGGCGGCGGCGGGAGAGAAGATCTTCTGAATCAGCTGACCGCTGATATTTCCGGGAAAGTGGTTTATGCAGGCCCGTATGAAGCTTCTCTGATGGGAAACCTGATGATGCAGATGCGTGCTTCCGGAGAAATCGCAGATCTTGCAGAAGGAAGAGATATTATTGCAAGATCATGTAACGTCAGGACTTATGAGCCAAAAGACATTTCCTGCGAAGAGCGATACCAGACTTTTAAAAATATTATCAGTCATCATATCAGTTAAAAAAAATACAGGAGGAGAAAAACATGTTCAAATATGCATGTATTACAGGTTCCATGGGAAACAGGTGCGATCGTTTCATGTCCTGCGGATATAAGGAGGACAACACGGCGGAAGACAGGATCAAAGGACTTGCCGGCATAGGAGATCTGGATGCCGTTGAACTCTGCTATAATCCGGACGGCGACGCAAACGATGAAGTAGACGGAAAGAAAATCAAGGCGGTCTGCGATAAATACAAGATCAAGGCGTCCGGCGTTAATGCTCCGCTGAACGGGAACAGAATGTTTGAATTCGGAAGTCTTACGAATACAGATCCTTCCGTTCGTGCAAAGGCTATTCAGTGGTGCAAGGATACCTGTGATTTTGCAAGGGAAACCAGTGCCGAGTTCGTAAACATTTGGATGGGCGAAGACGGTTTTGATTATTCCTTCCAGACAGACTATACAAATCAGTGGAATCTCATGGTGGATGCCATTCAGCAGATCTGTGATTATGCACCGGATCTGAAGATTGCACTGGAGTTTAAGCTGAGAGAGCCGAGAAACCGCTGTACGCTGGATACGGCAGGCAGCACCCTTCTCCTTGCAAAAGATGTTAACCGCAAGAATGTCGGTCTGACGGTGGACTTAGGACACGTTTTCCAGGCGGGAGAGAATATCGCACAGGTTATTGAAATGTGCGCAAATCATAATATGCTTTACAACATTCATGTAAACGACAATTACGGTTCCTGGGATGATGACATGATGGTCGGTTCCGTGAGATATGTTGAATTTATCGAACTCTGCTATTCCCTCAGAAAAGTCGATTACAAGGGATATGTTTCTGTGGATATCTTCCCGTTCCGTGAGGATGCATTCCGCGCCACTGAAGAAAGCGTGGAAATGATGAAGATATTCGATGCCGATGTGGACAAGATCGGAGCGGACAACATCAGAAAGTGCATTGAAGGTTCCGATGCGACGGCAATCTATAAACTGATCCGCGAAAAAGTTTTTACGAAATGAGGCGTGAAAAATGACAGCAGAAGTAAAGGAAAAACTGAAACGGGTACGCACTCTGATGCAGGCCAAAAAGCTTGACGGGATCCTTCTTACCACGGTTCAGAATTTTTTCTGGATCAGCGGCGGAAAACAGGGATTTGTTGACAAGAGTTCGGAAAGTGCCACGGCAAAAGTGCTTATTCTGGAAAATGAACAATATGCCATCTGCAATTCTTCCGAACAGTACCGTGTCTTTGACGAAGAACTGACAGACAAGACATTTAAGCTGATTGCCTATAAGTGGCATGAAGATGAAAAGAAGATCCTGCAGCCGTACATGGAAGGCAAAAAAATAGGCAGTGATACCGGGATTTACGGGACCATCCCCATGGGACCGGAAATTCAGGAACTGCGGTACAGCCTGACACCGGCTGAGATCAAGAGATATCATGAGATAGGACCGGAATGTGCCGGAATCCTGGAAAAGGCGGTTCGGGAGACAAAACCGGGAGAAACTGAATTTCAGGCGGCAGGAAGAGTTACTTCCATGCTTATGGCAAAGGGATATCAGGTGCCGGTCTGTCTGGTGGCTTCAGATGAAAGAATCCTGAAATACCGTCATCCTCTTCCCACTGCAAAGAAGATCGGAGGAAGCGTACTGATTGCGATCTGCGGTCAGAAATACGGTCTTACGGTATCCATTACAAGAATGGCATATTTTAAGGCTATACCTGCCGAGATCAGGAAAAAATATGATGTACTTTTAAATGTTGATGCAACATATATTCTGAATACCAAAGTAGGGGTACCCTCCTGTGAAATTCTGAAAAAGGGATATGAAGCATACAAGGCAGGGGGCTACGGTCCCGACTTTGATCTTCATCATCAGGGCGGACCTCTCGGTTATCCGACCAGGGATTTCTGCACGAAGTTCTGTGATGATCAGAAAGTTGTAAGCAATCAGGGCTATTCCTGGAATCCGACGATTGCCGGCGTAAAACTGGAAGATACCTATATCATCCGCGGGAATCGGCAGGATATTGTTTCCGATACCGGAAAATGGGTCTACAGAACCGTAAAGATCGGTGCTAAGAGCATAAGACGTCCGGACATCCTTGTTATCAGGAAGAGGAAATAGGATGACTTCAGACGAGCGGAATTATAAAATTGTCGTCGAACAGGAAAACACGCTGGTATTCCAGAAGTTTGACAACCTTGATGCCTGGAAACTCGGCAGCATGATCGTTGAGGAAGCATCGGAAAAAAATCTGCCTGTTGCAATTGACATAGAATTGAACGGATATCAGGTTTTCAGGTATGGTTTCCCCGGAACAAACGGATTCAACGATGTCTGGCTGAAAAGGAAGATCAATACGGTGAACATGATGCATAAAAGTTCGCTTCGTGTTTTTTATATGCCGTCAGTCGGCCAGGACGATATTTACAGAGACGGACACCTGGATCCTGCCGTTTACGGAAATATGGGCGGCGGTTTTCCCATCCGTGTAAAGGGGATTGGTGTTGTCGGTGTTCTGGCGGTTTCCGGTCTTACGCATACGCACGACCATGATCTGGCAGTCGACGGGCTGACAAAATTTCTGGGAGTTAAGGTGAAAAGGGTTCCGGAAAGGAAATAGAGCGGAGGAAGGCTATGGGAAAAAGTTATCGCGAAGAACTGGTAGGAGTATTCGGATGCCCTGTTGATGAAAATCCTACGGTTGTCGTGGCGAAAGCTGCATTTGAAGACCTCGGACTCAATTACAGATATCTGACTGTTCTGGTAAAGCCGGAGGATCTGAAGGATGCCATGAGATCCCTGACGGCATTGAATTTCAGGGGAATCCATCTGACCATTCCGCATAAAGTCGAAGTACTTAAATATCTTGACTTCATCGCCGATGATGCCAGGATCATGGGAGCCGTGAATACGGTATATGTCAGAGACGGAAAACTGTACGGTGAAAATACGGACGGAAAAGGTTTTATAAAATCCCTGAAAAACAAAAACATCCCGATCGACGGCAAAAAGATTACCATGCTCGGTGCCGGAGGAGCGGCCCGTGCGATTGCCGTGGAACTGGCAAACGCGGGGGCAGAACAGCTGGTGATCATCAACCGTTCGCCTGAACGGGGCGGTGAACTGGAAAAGCTGATCAATGATAAGACAGGCATGAAGGCCGAATTCCGCAAGTGGACAGAGAAGATGCCGATTGATGCAGACACGGATATCCTGGTTAACTGCACGAGCATAGGTCTGTACCCCGATGTAGACCGGAAACCGGATATTGATTTTGATACACTGAACAGATCCATGACGGTCTGTGACGTCATACCGAATCACCCGCATACACAGCTGTTAAAAGAGGCCGAGAAGAGGGGGATTAATACGGTGGACGGACTGGGAATGCTGATCAACCAGGCCATAGAAAGCTTTCGTATGTGGACGGGGAAGACCGCCAATGCAGATGTCATGCGGAAGGCACTGGAAAAGGAATACGGAATAGAAGAAGACAAATGATAAAAATATCGGAGCCGGAAAATGGATGATAACAGCAAGGAACCTTCTCTCAGAAAAAAAGTCGGTGTCATATTGATGATTGTCGGTCTGTATTTTCTGACGGCGATGGGGTATGCTCCCAGAGCGGAAGGAACAGGACTCTTTTCTTCCCGGGCAAGGATCATTCTGTTTGCGTTCGGGATCATCGGAATCCTGATGATATTTGCCGGAGCCTGGATGTATTTTCGGAAAGATAAATAGAAGGATATGTATTTCAGGGTTTTTGCATATTATCCCTCTTTGTTGTAGAATGTGATTGGTCACATTTTATGACAAGGAGGGCTTTTTTATGCTTGATAAAACGGTAGCAAAGCTTCTGAATGAACAGGTCAACAAGGAATTTTATTCTGCCTATTTTTATCTGGATTTTGTGGATTTTTATACTTCGGAGGGACTGGACGGTTTTGCCAACTGGTATACGGTTCAGGTGCAGGAAGAAAGGGATCATGCCATGCTTATGCGCCAGTATCTTCTGAACAACGGCGAAAAGGTAACGCTTTCCGCAATCGACAAACCGGAGAAAACGCCGAAAAAATTTGCGGATCCTTTAAAGTTCGGCTTTGAACACGAGCAGTATGTCACTTCCTTAATCCATAAGATTTACGCAGCGGCCGACAAGGCGGGCGATTTCCGCACCATGCAGTTTCTGGACTGGTTTGTCAAGGAACAGGGCGAGGAAGAAAAGAACGCGGATACTCTGATCAAGAAATTCGAACTGTTCGGCGATGACGCAAAGAGTCTCTACATGCTGGATTCCGAACTGAAGACTCGCGTTTACATGGCACCTTCGCTGGTGCTTTAAAGCGAAGACAGGAGAAAAGAACCTATGAACAGATATTCAGAAGGAATTGATCATGTGTCTCTTTCCGGCGACGGAAAGGGTGTCGTGATCCTGGATCAGACACAGCTTCCGAACCGTGAAGTCTACAAGACACTGACGACGGCAGAGGAATGCTACGATGCCGTAAAAAAGCTGGAAGTGCGCGGCGCTCCCTGCATCGGAATTTTTGCGGGCTACGCCATGTATGTTCTGGCGCTGCAGAACAGGGACAGGGATTACAGCGCTTTTGCCGACGAAATGCACAGACAGGCTGCATACCTGAATTCTTCCCGACCCACTGCCGTGAATTTAAGCTGGGCGCTGAAACGGATGGAAAAGCTGATCGCGGACAGCAAAGCGGAAAGCGTTCCGGAGATCGTGGAGAAAATGAAGGCGGAGAGCCTTAAGATCCATGAAGAAGATATCGAGATGTGCAGGAAGATCGCGGAGTACGGGCTTACTCTTGTGAAGGACGGAGACGGGATACTGACTCACTGCAACGCGGGTCCGCTTGCCACCTCCAAATGGGGCACGGCGCTCGGGCCCATTCTTCTGGGACAGGAAAAGGGAATGCATTTTCATGTTTTCTCCGATGAGACCAGGCCGCTTTTGCAGGGTGCGCGTCTTACTTCCTTTGAACTGCAGAAAGCGGGCGTGGATGTTACCCTGATCTGCGACAATATGGCGAGCATTGTCATGAAGCAGGGAAAGGTACAGGCCTGTTTCGTGGGATGCGACCGTGTGGCCGCAAATGGGGATTTTGCAAACAAGATCGGAACCTCCGGCGTGGCCGTACTGGCAAAATACTACGGGATTCCGTTTTATACGCTCGGGCCCGCATCGACCATTGACATGAACTGCCCAACGGGAAACGATATCCGGATAGAAGAGAGAAACCCGGACGAGATAAAGGAAATGTGGTACAAGGAACCGATGGCATTAAAGGAAGTGAAATGCTTTAATCCCGCGTTTGATGTGACGGATCATACGCTTCTTACCGCAATCGTAACGGACCGCGGGATCGTGCGTCCTCCGTTTGACGTGAATCTGAAAAAGCTGTTCGGCTGAAAAGAAAAATCGAAAAGGAGAATTTCCATATGAAGAAATCATCCATATCCGCATGCATTGAAGCGGTAAAACCGATCGCAAAGGTCGTCCTTATGCCGGGTGACCCGCTCAGAGCAAAATTTGTGGCGGATCATTATCTGAAAGATGTCGTCTGTTTCAATGAAGTCAGAAACATGCTCGGCTACACCGGGACCTATAACGGGAAAAAAATTTCCGTCATGGGATCCGGAATGGGAATTCCGTCCATGGGACTTTACGCAAAGGAACTGTATGATCAGTTCGGCGTGGAGGCGATCATCAGGATCGGTTCCGCGGGAGGACTGTCCGATGATGTGAAGGTCCGCGATGTCCTGATCGCCATGACGGCAAGTTCAAACAGCAACTACGGAGCGGCCTTCGGCATACCGGGCGTGTTTTCGCCCTGTGCGGATTACGGCATGCTGCGTAACGCGGTCGATGCTGCCGAAAAACTCAAGGTAAATGTCAGGGTGGGAAGCGTCTATTCTTCCGATTTCTTCTATTATCCGCAGCCGGATCTGAACAAAACACTTCGTTCCTTAGGCCAGATGGCAGTGGAAATGGAAACGGCGGGACTGTACTGGACGGCAATGAGCTGCGGGAAAAAGGCACTCAGCATTCTTTCAATTTCCGATCATATCTTTACGGGAGAGGCTCTTTCCGCAAAAGAACGCCAGGACAGCTTCCATGAGATGATGGAGATTGCTCTGGAAACCGCCTGGCAGACAGTGAAGAAATAAAAATTTTTTATCGTTACATTTTTTCCGATTCCAGCGCCAGGGCGCTCATGTAATATTTCGCAACGCGTCCGGCATCGATCTGCATTGCCACACAGATATAAATGGTATCCAGGATGGCTATCTGGGCAATGTTTTCCGAAGAGGACTCATAGGTGATGTTCCTTTTCACGGCCCGGTAGCTGTCATGGTTAAATGCATTGTAAAGACAGATATCGACGGACTTGGCCAGCGGAGAATCCTTTGCGCTGGTCAGTCCGACCGTAGTTGCACCCATTTCTTTTGCTCTCTTAACGCCTTCAATCACGGATTTGGATCTTCCGTAATTGCTGATGGCAATCACAACATCGTTTTTATCCACCATACAGGATGAAATGACCTGTTCATTGGAATCCTCGTAGCTGAAGACGCTGAGGCCCAGGCGATACAGCCTTAAGCGTCCGCTTTCCGCTACAATGCTGGAACGGCCTACTCCGTAGAAAATTACATTTCTGGCATGGATGATCAGGTCGGATACCTTTTCGACGGCGTCATAATCCAGAACATCAAGCGTGTCCCTCAGCATCTGAATATTGCCGCGGAAAACCTTCCGGCAGATGGTGTGAACGGAATCTCCTTTGGCAATACTTCCGTACCGGATGGAGTTTTCGTCGTCATCATCGGCCGACGGGTTTGTTTCTTCATAATCGGAAAGAGAACCTACCATACCGAGCTGAAAAGCCTTGTAGTTTTTGAATCCCATTATTTTGACAAAGCGGGAAACGGTAGCGTCGCTTACCTCGCTGTTTTCGGACAGTTCCGTGATTCCCATGAATGCAACTTTCTCAAAATTGTTTATGATATAATCCGCAATGCGTTTCATGGCGGGATTCATCCCGGGATACAGGCTCTTGATGTTGGTCAGAATTTTTGGCGTTGTCATTTCTTTATCACTCCTTGTCAGGATTTATTTCTGCGGAATTCCTTTAACTGTTTCATGACCGGATTTTGTGCAGGATTGAAATATCCGGTCAGCGCAAGATAACTCTTATAAAGGCTTTCATATACGGCAGCGGATGCCGGCACCGGCGTGTAGATCCTGTCTGCGGATTTGATCATGGAAGAAACCGCATCGGAAATCGTATCGTATCCGCCCGCTTTTTTTCCGGCTGCAACGGCCGCATAGACTGCGGCGCCTGTGGCAGCGGTCTGTTTTCCTTCGGAAGCGCGGATAGTCTTGCCTGTAACATCCGCAAATACCTGCATCAGGAACGGGTTCTTTCCCACTATACCGCCGCAGGCTATGATCTCATCCACCTTTACGCCTGTCGCTTCAAAATAGTCTGTGATCTCGCGCGTCCCGTAAGCGGATGACTCGATCAGCGCGCGGTAGATCTCTTCCGGAGAGGTTGTCATATTCAGCCCCACGATCATGCCGGACAGTTCGCCGTCCACGTACGGCGTTTTATTTCCGCTCCACCAGTCAAGGGCAAGAAGACCGTTTCCTCCGGCCGGGAGTTTTTCTCCGAGTTCGGAAAGCAGCGAATGAATGTTTTTCCCTTCGCGTTCCGCTCTTTCTCTGTAAGAAGCGGGGACGTTCCGGCTTACAAACCAGTCAAGCTGATCGCCTACGGCTGCAAGGCCGGATTCCAGCGCATAATAGCCGGGAATGATGCCGCCTTTTACGGCACCCATGATCCCGTTGCCGGAGTAGGGGTGATCACTCAGTACGGCCTGAACACTGGAAGTTCCCAGGATAAGCATCATTTTTCCGGGGGCGGTTATTCCGCATCCCGGGAGGCCGGCATGCGCATCAATAATACTTGTGCCGACAGCGGTTCCTTCCGCAAGTCCGAGCTTTTCCGCCCATTCCTTTTTCAGCGTTCCGAAACAGGAACCCATGGGGCTTATGTTCCCGGAGCATTTTTCTTCAATGAAATTTTCCATCCGCGGATCAATCTCGCGGAAGAAATCTTTTTTCGGATATCCTTCCTCATTAAAGTACATTGCCTTGTATCCGGCCGTACTTGCTGAACGTTTCCTTTCGCCTGTCAGGAGAAAATTGATCCAGTCGGGTGCTTCCAGGAAGGAATCCATGGTTTTGTAAATTTCTTCATCTTCATCAAGGATCTGAAGCGCCTTGGGGAGCATGAGCTCGGGAGAGATTTTGCCGCCGTACCGGGGCAGGTTAAGTTCGCCGCGTTTTGAGAGAACATCGTTTATATGGTCCGCCTGTTTCTGAGCGGCATGGTGTTTCCATAATTTTACATAGGCGTGCGGACGGTGAGCAAATTTCTCCAGACAGCAGAGAGGGGTTCCGTCTTTTGTGACAGGAAGAACCGTGCTTGCCGTAAAGTCGATCGAAAGTCCGATGATATCGGAAGGCGAAACACCGGAATTTGCCAGAACGCCGTGAATGGTTTTTTCAAGAGCAAGGAGATAATCGGACGGATCCTGAAGACACCAGTCCACGCCGAGTTCGGTTTTCCGGTCCGGCAGAAAATGCTCCATGACACCGTGCGGATACATCATTTCCGAGACAGAGAGGATTTTTCCGTCAGATGTATCGACAAGAACCGCTCTTTCCGATTTTGTACCATAATCAAGACCGATAACGTATTTATTCGACATACCCTTTTCCCTTCTGCTTTCATGCAGTTTCATAACCTTATTCTCCGATTTTAAGACTTGGGTGCGGAATTGTCCATAGCGTGATAAAATAATTTTCATATATAATTTTTTGGTGAAAAAATAATTATTTTCCTATTGCAATTGAAACATCGGTAGATTATAATAAATCCGACGGAAGAAATTAATTAACATAATATACCGAAGTGTTGATTAATTCTTTTTTTTATCGTTAATTGCAGTCTGCAGTCATAAGGCTGTGATTATATAAAACTCTAAACGGGAGGATTCAAAATGAAGAAAAGAATTTTAGCAATTGCAATTGCGGCAACAATGGCTATGGGGCTTGCTGCATGCGGCGGTTCCAACGGTTCAACGGCAACAACAACAGCAGCAGCGGCAGCAGCTCCGGCGGCAACGACAGCAGCTCCGGCGGCAACGACGGCAGCTCCGGCGGCAACAAAGGCAGCGGCAGCAGCAACAACGGCAGCAGCGGCAGCAGCTTCCGGCAAGAAACTGACAATCGGTTATGCACCGGCTACCCTGAACAATGCATTCTGGGGAGCAGTAGAAGACGGCGTTAAGAAGGCAATCAAGGAAAAGAACGCAGATGTTGATCTGGTTGAAGTTGATGCCAACGGCGATCAGTCCGTCATGAACGACAAGATCGGCGATCTGATCAGCTCCAAGATCGACTGCCTGCTTCTTGCACCGGCAGATTCCACGGCTGTTCTTTCCGCTATTGATCAGCTTGACAAGGCTAAGATCCCGGTAGTCAACTTCGATACCCCGATCGATACCGACAAAGTAAAAACCATCATCGCTTCCGATAACACCAATGCAGGATATGTTGTAGGAAAAGATGCTGCCAGCAAGATGCCTGACGGCGCAAAGATCCTGGTTCTTCATTCTCCGAGAGCTTCTGCCTGCGTACAGCGTTTCGACGGATTTGTTAAGGCTCTGGACGAAAGCGGCAAGAAGTACACCATCGTTAACAACCTGGATGGCAAGGGTGATACCGAAACATCTCTTGGACTTGCGGCTGATGCACTGGTTGCAGATCCCGATCTGAATGTTATCTTCGCAGTCAACGACCCGTCCGCAATGGGCGCAGAAAAGGCAGTTGAGCAGACCAGCGCAAAGCTGACCGGAAACGTCATGATCTACGGCGTCGACGGAAATCCGGATGCATGCAAGCTGATCAAAGAAGGAAAGATGGAAGGAACGGGAGCTCAGTCTCCGCAGACCATTGGCTATGATTCCATGATGGCGGCATTTGATATCCTTGACGGCAAGAGCGTTGAAAAGAACGTTGTTGTCAAGACATTCCTGATGTCCAAGGAAAACATCGGTCAGTTCGATATTACCGGCTGGCAGTAAAAAATACTGCTTTTCCGAAATACCGGAAAACGCGGATAATTCGAACAACGGTATCTTGATCCAGAATGTGGGAGCAGCTGTCCGCAGCTGCTCCCATTAAAAAGTCGAGGTAAAAAAATGTCGGAATTACTGGTCAGAATGAAAAACATTATCAAGACATTCCCCGGCGTCCGGGCGCTGAACAATGCCGAACTGGAGCTTAGAAAAGGAGAAATCCTCGGACTGCTCGGAGAAAACGGAGCAGGAAAATCCACGCTGATGAACGTGCTGGGAGGCATTTACAAAGCGGATTCCGGTTCCATAGAAATTGACGGAAAACCGGTTACCATACACAACGTCGTGGATGCGCGTGACATGGGTGTTGCATTTATCCATCAGGAAATTGCACTGGTTCCCTATCTTTCCGCAGCGGAAAATATTTTCCTCGGAAGAGAGAGAATGACTCATGGCTTTGTGGATCAGGCAAAAATGTACAAGGAAGCCAAGCAATGGCTGGATGTGGTCGGACTGGATATCAGCCCCAAAACACAGGTTATGACACTGAGCATAGCCAAGCAGCAGATGGTAGAAATTGCAAAGGCTTCTTCTCTGAATATGAAGATTCTGATTATGGACGAGCCGACGTCTTCTCTTTCCGAACGTGAAGTGGAAATGCTGTTCGATATGATGCGGAAGCTGAGGGACAACGGGATCGGCATTATCTATATTTCTCATAAACTGTCCGAAATATACGAGATTACGGACCGGGTCTGCGTCATGCGGGACGGCGGATATGTGGGGACTGTGGTAACAAAGGACACGCCGCAGGATGATCTGGTCAAGATGATGGTCGGACGGGAACTTAAGAATTACTATGTACGGACCCTGAACGAGCCCGGAAAAGTTCTTCTGAAGGCGGAACATATCATTTCCGGCAAGCGTGTCAGGGACTGCAGTTTTGAAGTGCATCAGAACGAAATCCTGGGATTCTACGGACTGGTCGGTGCGGGCAGATCGGAGCTTCTGAAATCCGTGATGGGTCTGTATCCGAGAGACAGCGGAAAAGTTTTTTTGGACGGCAAGGATATTTCCGCCCAGACGACCATGAAGATCCAGGAAGAGGGGCTTGTCCTGGTACCGGAAGACCGGAAAACGGAAGGACTGGTCCTGAACGATTCCATTGCCTTCAATATAAGCATTTCCGTTCTCCGCAGTTTTATGGGGAACCTGCACGTAAATCATAAAAAGGAAAACGAGATTGTCGATGACGCCATAAAGGAACTCTCGGTCAAGACTCCTTCCAGGGATCAGAGAGTTCTGAATCTTTCCGGCGGAAACCAGCAGAAGGTGGTTCTGGCAAAATGGCTTGCATCCAAGCCGAAAGTGCTTATCCTGGACGAGCCGACCAGAGGGATCGATGTCGGCGCGAAAGCGGAAATATACAGCATTATGAACGACCTTGCGAAAAACGGAATGGCAATCATCATGATTTCTTCGGAGATGCCGGAAATCATCAATATGTGCGACAGAATGATGATCATGAGCGGCGGAAAGATCAGCGGCGAGCTGAACAGGTCGGAATTCGATCAGCAGACCATATTACATTTTGCGGTTACGGAGGAAAGTTGACATGAGTGAAAACACAAGCAAGACCACGGTGAAAAAGAAATCCAAAATCAACTGGGAAGATAATTTTGCCGGAAGGTATCTGAAACAGAATCTCGGCATTCTGGGAGCGCTGATCGCGCTGATCCTCCTGATGAGCATAGCGACCAAGAATTTTGCATCGGTCAGTAACTGGATCACAATCCTCCGGACCATTTCCACGACAGGACTTCTGGCAATCGGCGTGACGCTTGCCATTATGCTGGCAGGTATTGACCTGATCGCAGGCGCCATGATCGCCTGCTCCGGATGTCTGTGCGTTATCCTGATGGAACGTATGGGATGGGGAATGGTTCCCGCCATAGCGGCATCACTCCTGCTGGGCCTGGTGGTCGGATTTACCAACGGTGCCATTATTGCCTACAGCGGAATCCATCCTTTTGTCGTAACGCTGGCAATGCAGAGTATTTTGAGAGGAGCGGCATATCTTCTGGCGGACGGGCAGCCGGTTCCGTTATATAAGAACACGGTTTTCCCGCTGATCGGAACAGGTTCTCTCGGGATAGTCCCTTATCCCATCATTTACATGCTGATCTGCTTCTTCCTTCTGTATATTCTGCTGAACAAAACAAAGATGGGACGTTATATCTATGCGGTCGGCGGCAACCCGACGGCGGCACAGTTCTCCGGTATCAATATTAAGAAAGTCAAGATCACTGTCTGGACCATATCCGGCGTTCTTGCTTCCTTTGCCGGAATTGTCATGGCGGCACGTCTTTCCTCCGGCCAGCCGAGTACTTCGGTCGGTGCGGAAACGGATGCCATTGCGGCGTCGGTCTTAGGCGGCGTGAGCATGTACGGCGGTATCGGCGGAGCGGGCGGCGTCCTGCTGGGCGTTCTGGTAATCGGCGTCATCAGCAACGGGCTTACGCTGATGCATGTCAATTCAAACTGGCAGTATGTGGCAAAAGGCATCATCATCCTCCTTGCCGTATATGTCGATATGGTCCGTCAGCAGAAGATGCAGGCTAAAAAGGGGTAATGCAATTCAAAGGTACCGAAAATCTGAATATGAAAAAGGAGCAGAAATAATATGTTAGTGAATATGAAGGATATACTCGAGGATGCCGAAAAACATAATTATGCGATCGGTTCCCTGAACACACCGAATTTTGAGACACTGCGTGCCGTGATCAGTGCGGCGGAAGAACTCGGATGCCCGATCATCATCAACCATGCGGAGGGACATGAACCGGTCGTTCATCTTGAAACAATGGCACCGCTCATGAAAATGTATGCGGAAAACGCAAAGGTGCCGGTTGCAATGCATATTGATCACGGCCTTGATATCCCGTTCTGCATGAGAGCGGTCAGAGCGGGCTTTACGTCCATCATGTATGACTGTTCGTTACTTCCTCTTGACGAAAACATTGCGAAGTTCAATGCTTTTGCAGAGCTTGTCAGACCTCTGGGGATTACGCTGGAAGCGGAAGTCGGCGCCATGCCGAACAACATGCCGACCGAAGTGCCCGGCCAGGAGGCGTCGGATTTAAGCGATCTGACCAGGTACTATACAAAGGTCGAAGAGGCAAAAAAGTTTGCCGAGGCAACACATGTGGATGTTTTGGCAGTTTCCATCGGAACCGTTCACGGAATGTACAAAGCGAAATCCAACCTGAACATCGAACGGATCGCGGAGATCAAGGAAGCGCTGAAGGGGACAGGAACGCACCTCGGAATGCACGGCTGCTCCGGAACGGAACACGATCAGGTGGTTGCCGCCGTCAATGCCGGTATCCGGAAGATCAATTACTTTACTGCCATGGATACGGGAATTACGCCGGCAATCAAGGCAATGATCGATGAATACGACGGCCGTCCGCTGAACTATTCGCTGATGGTGAATGTAGCCATGGAAGAACTGAAAAAGGGAGCCATGAAAGCCATGAAGATGTTCATGGAATGCAAAAAATAACTTACAGACGGAGGGATATGGCTTTCCAGCTGTATCCCTTTTCTTTACGGAATTATCGTTCCTGACAGGAGGTTGAAAGTTGTATATCGGATTGGATATCGGTACTTCCGGAACAAAAGCCGCCCTTATACGCGATGACGGTATGGCAGTTTCGGAAAGCAGATCTTCCTACGGTTTTTCCGATGTGCGGGAAGGCAGGAGGGAACTGGATCCGGAAACGGTATGGAATGCGGTCCTCGAATGTATACGAAACCTTTCCGGCAGGGAAGATGCAAAAACGATTACGGTGTCTTCCCTCGGTGAAGCAGTAATCCCCGTTGACCGAGAGGGAAAGGCATTGTGCGCCGGCATCAGCGGAACGGATATCCGCGGAACAGAAGAACTGAAAGAACTTACGGAAAAAGCCGGTGAAAAGAAACTTGTTGAAATTACGGGGCAAAACCCGAGCGTGATCTATTCCGTCAATAAAATCCTGTGGCTGAAAAAAAACCGTCCGGACATCTATGAAAGGTGCTGGAAAATCCTGACATTCCAGGACTTCGTCATTTTCCGTCTTTCCCGTGAAGCATGCATAGATTATTCCATGGCATGCCGTACCATGCTTTTTGATGCGGGCACAAATGAATGGTCGGATGAACTTCTTAAGATAACCGGTATTGAAAAGGACAAACTGTCCAGACCGGTACGTGCCGGTAACATTGCCGGGAACGTGACAAATGAAGCTTCCGCTCTGACAGGTCTGCCGGTCAGCGCGAAAGTCATTGCAGGGACTCATGATCATGTCTGCAATGCAATAGGATGCGGGGCTTATTCGGACGGAAAATGCGCCAATACGGTCGGCACCACGGAAGGCGTTACCGCCATGTTTAAAAACAGAATGGCGGCGGCGGATATCCTGAAATATCAGATTTCGTGCGAACCGTCCATTGCGGATCATCTGTACAATACCGTAGCATGGAACAACACTTCGGGCGTTCTTCTGAGATGGTTCGTTACGGAATTTGTCCGGAAAAAAGAAGAAGACCTGATTCCGCTTTTTACCGCAATGAATAAAAGGATGAAAAAGGAACCCACCGACCTGATCATTCTGCCGCATTTTTCCGGAGCGGCAACCCCTTATATGGACAGTACCTCCAAAGGTGCCATACTGGGACTTTCCCTGGATACGTCAGAGGATGACATTTACAAGGCACTGATGGAAGGCGCAAATTATGAACTTGCCCTTATTCTGGACTGCTGCAGATCTGCCGGACTTGATGTCCGTACGGTGATCGCAACGGGAGGCGCTCTTTCGGAGCAGCTTCTTCAGGTCAAGGCGGATATCCTGGGGATGGAAATCCATACGGTTCTGAACGGACAGACAGGAACTTTAGGCGGTGCTGTTCTGGGTTCTGTTGCTTCCGGTGCGTATTCCTGTGTACAGGATGCTGTGCATGCCATGGTCCGGCCCGGCAGAACATATGAACCGGATGACAGACGCCATGCATTTTACGAAGGCCAGCTTCGGATTTACAGGGACGTTTATCCGGCACTGAAGGGAATTAACGGCCGGATGAAAAATTACGCAGGATGAGCAGAGGAACAAAAATGAAAGACGCACTGATGGGAATTGACGTAGGGACTTCCGGCTGCAAGACGGCTGTTTTTTCATCAGACGGACAGCAGCTTGCCGTAAGCTTTGAGCCCTATGATCTGATCTGCCCGTTTCCGGGGGCCATGGAGCTGGATCCGGAAATCGTGATGAAAGCAGTTCTGAAAACAATGGAAGGCTGCGCATCGGCATGTGACATGAAAAGAGTTGCGGCACTTGCGGTATCCACACAGGGAGAGGCAGCTGTCTTAACCGATGCGAACGGGATCCCGCTTTTCAATGCGCTTCTTACCTTTGATTCCAGAAACGAAAAGGAATTTGAATGGTTTAAGGGAGAATTTTCCGCGGAACATATAGCGGAACTGACCGGTATGCCCGTGCATCCCATGTTTACGGTCACCAAGCTGCTTTATTTAAGAGAGCACGAAAAAGAAAAATTCAATGCGGTAAAAAGGATCATGTGTTTCGGGGATTTTGTCGTTTTCCGCCTGGGTGCGGAACCGTGCGTGGATTATTCCATGGCGGCCAGGACCATGATGTTTGACCTGAAAAACAGATGCTGGTCAAAGGAAATTCTGGACAGATGCGGACTGGAAGAGGAAAAACTGTCCCGCCCCGTTCCGGCCGGGACAGTCATCGGGACCGTTAACCCTGCCATTGCGGAACATTTAGGTATGGACCTGTCCGTAAAGATAGTCGCCGGATCCCATGACCAGATCTGCTGTGCGGTGGGAAGCGGGATCACGGAAAGCGGTATTGCCATGGATTCCCTCGGAACCACGGAGAGTACTGCCTGTATAGACGGACAGCTTCTGATCAGGGATATCGTCGAGAAAAGAAACATTCCCGTTTATGAATATCCGATCGGCGGAAATTATGCCTACATGTCGTTTCTTACCTGCAGCGCTTCCCTGCTTAAGTGGTTTAAGGAAAAAGTCCTGCATTACAGCGGGGATGACTATTATACGGAATATGAAAACTATGCCAGAGCGCATCTGAAAAATCCGACGGGACTTTATCTGCTGCCGTATTTTGCGGGGGCGGGAACGCCGGACATGGACTTTAAGGCGCGGGGACTGCTGTACGGCCTGACGCTCGATACGGACAGCTACAGGATATACAAGGCAATTATGGAATCGGTTTCCTTTGAGCAGAAGATCAATCTCGAAAATATGACAGCCGGCGGAATTAAGATTTCGGAAATGCGGTGCATAGGAGGCGGGGCAAGATCGGATCTGTTTCTTCAGACGAAAGCAGATATTACAGGGCTGCGGGTCCTGAGGATGGAGACAAAGGAAACAGGATGCCTCGGTGCGGCAATGCTTGCCGGAATCGGTTCCGGGATTACAGGAAGCGTTTCGGATACGGTCCGCCGTTTTGTCCGTACCGGCAGGGAGTTTCTGCCGGACCCGGAAATGTCGGAAAAATACAGGGAGGGTTTTGAAAAGTACAGGAAGATTTATTCGGCCGTAAGAACCATCTGGTCGTGAGGAGGAAAAATTTATGAAAGCAGCAGTAGTGGAAAAACTGAGACAGGCAGTAGTAAGAGAGGTTCCGGATCCTGTTCTGATACCCGGGAGCATGAAGGTGAAAGTTCATGCATGCGCAATATGCGGATCGGATCTCAGAATTTTTACGAAAGGAGACCCCCGTGCCACATTCCCCCGGATCATAGGGCATGAAATTGCAGGTGAGATCGTGGAACTGGGAGAAGGAACGAAAGGGTACCGTGTGGGAGAGCGTGTCTGCATTGCACCTGGTCACGGATGCGGAAAATGCAAATACTGCAAAGCCGGAATGGGAAATGTATGCATTCATCCCATGCCGAGCGTCGGGTATGCCAGTTCCGGGGGCTTTGCGCAGTACATCGTGCCTCCGCTGAATGTCGTGGAAAACGGGTTCGTGAATGAGATTCCGGAAAATCTGACCTATGAACAGGCCAGTATGTCCGAGCTTCTGGCCTGTTGCATCAATGGTCAGGAACGTGCTATGATTCAGTCGGGAGATAATGTTCTGATCATGGGACCCGGACCTGCCGGACTTATGCACCTTCAGCTTGCAAAGGCAAAGGGTGCGGCCAAGGTCATGCTGAGCGGCCATACGCCGGGAAGGCTGAACCAGGCAAGGGAGAAATTTCATCCGGATGTGGTCTTCATGGAGCAGGGCGAAGATCTCGTCAGAAGGGTAATGGAGGAAACAGACGGCATAGGAGCCGATGTGGTGATCGTGGCGGCACCTTCCCATGAGGCACAGGAACTGGCTCTGCGTCTTGCGGCACCGAGAGGAAGGATTGATCTGTTCGGCGGACTTCCCAAGGACAACTGCATTTCCAATATTGAAGCGAATCTGATTCATTATAAGGAGATCATGCTGACGGGAGCATCTTCCAGTCTCGGCAGACAGAACAAGGAAGCACTTCAGCTGTTAAGCGCAGGAAAGATCAGAGCGGACGATTATATCACACATCGTTTCACGCTGGATCAGTTCAACGAAGCATTCGGCGCGGTGGAAAGAAAGGAAACGATTAAAGCGATCATTTTCCCCTGGAAAACCAGAGAGGAACTTGAAAAAACAAACGGAGATGAAAAAAAATGACGTATTCGGAAAGCAGAAAAATTGTTCTTGATGAACTCGGGGAAGCACTTGGCGCGGTAGATGAAAAACAGGTCGATCAGCTCGTGGACATGATTCTTTCATCGGAGCAGGTTTTTGTCGTCGGGGTCGGCAGAGTACTGCTGATGCTTCAGGCCTTTGCAAAGAGACTGAATCATCTGGGGATCAATGCCAACTTTGTCGGTGCGATCGATGAACCGGCCATCACGGACAAGGATCTTCTGATCGTCGGTTCCGGATCCGGCGAAAGTGCATTTCCTCTCGCCATCGTAAAGATCGCAAAAAAATACAACGCGAAAATAGCACATATCGGTTCCAACGGGGAAAGTTCCATGAAGGCATATGAGGATCTGTTTGTACGGATCCCCTGCAGGACAAAACTGGATCTGAAAGACGAGATCAATTCCAGGCAGCCCATGAGCAGCCTGTTTGAACAGAGCCTTCTGCTGCTTACGGATATGGTTTCCATGATGATCGTGGACAGAAAGCACATCACGGATATTCATTCGCTTTGGAAAAAGCATGCCAATCTGGAATAAATTTAAGGAAATAGAGGAGAAAAACTGATGTCAGAAAAAATGAAAGCTGCCGTGCTGCACGGCATTAATGATCTGAGAGTTGAAGAAAGAGATATTCCCGAACCGGGCGAAAAGGATGTTCTGGTCAAGGTGACGTCCTGCGGTGTATGCGGTTCCGATGTACCGAGAATACTGACGACAGGAACGTATCATTTTCCGACAATTCCGGGACATGAATTCGGAGGGGTAGTGGCAAAGCTCGGGTCTTCGGCAGATCCGTCCCTTCTCGGGAAAAGGGTTTCGGTCATTCCGCTGATTCCCTGCCGGAAATGCAAGCTCTGCGAAATCGGGCAGTTTGCCCAGTGCGAACATTATGATTTCCTGGGATCCAGAAGCGACGGAGGGTTTGCACAGTATGTAAAGGTGCCGGAGGAAAATCTGGTTCCGGTACCGGATAATGTGGATGACGATTCCGCGGCTTTTCTGGAGCCGATCAGCGTCGGGCTGCATGTTGTTCAGAATTCAGGCTTAAAGCCGGGCAGTACGGCGGTCGTCTACGGACTCGGCGCTATCGGAATATTTGTGGCGCAGTGGGCAAAAGCCTACGGTGCATCGAGAGTCTTTGCATTTGATCTGGATCCGAAGAAAATTGAGATTGCCAGACAGATGGGCCTTGACGATGCCGTCTGCAGCAAGGATACGGATGCGGTTCAGCTGGTAAAAGATGCGACCGGAGGCCAGGGCGCGGATTATGCCTTTGAAGCGGCAGGCAGCGGATTTACATTCAATGAAAGCGTCATGCAGCTTCGTACCTTCGGAACTCTCACGCTGGTGGGAAGACCGGTAAACGATTTTAAGGTAGCGACGAAAACGTATGAAAAGATTCTCCGCGGGCAGATTACCGTGAAGGGAACCTGGAGTTTTGAGTTCAGACGTTTCCCGCATCACGCATGGCAGGAGAGCCTGGAAGCCTTAAGCAGCGGAAAAATCAAGACAGGACCTATCGTTTCGCACCGTTTCCCGCTTGAAAAAACCGGCGATGCTGTTAGAATTATGTCAGAGCATTCCGAGTTTTTCTATAAGATCATGATCAAGCCTCAGATGTAGATTTCGGATCACTTGCAGTTCGGATTTTAAACAGAGAAATTTATTCAATGGAGGACTTATGGACGAGAAGAAAAAAAGGGAGTTGGATTTAATGGCAGCCAAGATCCGCAAGGCAGGGCTGCAGGCAATCAAGGACGCCAATTCAGGTCATATAGGCGGATCTTTTTCCATTGCCGAAATGTTATCGGTTCTTTATTTCGACGAAATGAAAGTGGATGTCAAAAATCCGCACTGGGAAGACAGGGACAGGTTCGTTCTTTCCAAAGGACACTGCACGCCAACGACCTATGCCGCACTGGCATACAAGGGATTTTTCCCTGTGGAAGATCTGAAGACATTCCGTAAAATTGACAGTTATCTGTCCGGCCATATCGAGATGAAGCATGTACCGGGCGTGGATATGTCTGCCGGTTCCCTGGGACAGGGATTTTCCGTCGGTGTCGGAATGGCACTGTCTGCAAAGACATACAACAAGGATTACCGCACTTACGTGATCTGCGGAGACGGAGAAATCGAAGAAGGACAGATCTGGGAAGCTGCCATGTCCGCCGGATATTACAAGCTGGATAATCTTACGCTGTTAGTGGACAACAACAATCTGCAGCTGGACGGTTCTCTGGAAGAGATCATGTCTCCTTATCCGATCGATGAAAAATTCAAGGCATTCAACTGGAACACGATCACGATCAACGGAAACAATGTCGAAGAGATAGAAAATGCCATTGAACAGGCGAAGAGCTGCAAGGGCATGCCGACTGTCATTGTTGCACAGACAGTCAAGGGCAAGGGCGTTTCCATATTCGAAAATCAGGTAAGGTTCCACGGCGGACGTCCCACGGCCGACGAATATGAGATTGCGTTCGGTGAATTGGACAAGAGAATAGCTGAGCTGGAGGAAAAATAAAATGGCAGACAAAATTTCGACAAGGGAAGCATACGGAAGAGCTCTCGCGGAATTCGGCGAGGATAAGAATATCGTAGTTCTGGACGCGGATCTCTGCACATGCACCATGAGCGAGTATTTCCGTGACAAATATCCGGACAGATTTTATGAAATGGGAATTGCGGAAGCAAACATGATCGATGTGGCCGCAGGATTCGCAACAACGGGGAAAACAGCCGTCTGCCATTCTTTTGCCATGTTCACAGCGGGAAGAGGATATGATCAGATCAGACAGTCCGTTGCCTATACGGGTCTTAACGTAAAGGTAGTCGGAAGCCATGCCGGTCTCACGGTCGGCGAAGACGGACCTACACATCAGTGCATTGAGGATTTAAGCCTGATGAGGACCATCCCCGGAATGACAGTTCTCTGCCCCTGCGACGGAAATGAAACAAGAGAAGCCGTCAAGGCAATGCTTGCCTATAAGGGACCGGTCTATATGCGGACCGGAAGATGCGCACTGGACAATGTGACCGGCTCCATTCCCGGATATAAATTCGAACTCGGAAAAGGTGCTCTTTTAAGGGACGGAAGCGATGTCACCATATTCGCCACCGGCCTTATGGTTCAGAAGGCACTGACAGCTGTCGATCAGCTGAAGGCACAGGGCATTTCCGCAAGACTGATCGATATCCATACGATCAAGCCGCTGGATGAGGAAATTGTCCTGAAGGCCGCAAAGGAAACCGGCGCATTCGTAACCGCGGAAGAGCACAACATCATCGGAGGTCTTGGCGGAGCAATCTGCGAACTGGCTTCCACCAAGTGCCCGGTTCCTGTGGAAAGAGTCGGCGTTCAGGATGTATTCGGACATTCCGGCAATGCGGATCTGCTGCTGGAGAAGTACGGACTTGCTTCCGTGAATATCGTGGCAGCGGCCAGAGATGCCATTGCGAGGAAAAAAGGATAAGCGGAAGTTTATCTTGACGTTTTCTTTAATCCATAGTAGACTGATAGGAAATAAAAGAAATACGTAACCTGACATCAAAACGGACTTTCGGTTGAGATGAAAGCTTTGCGGGAAAACACAGAAGAAATCTTTTATGTGGCGCATCTTTCATTCAGAAAGATGCGCCATTTATATTCGGAGGTGAAATCATGGATACTCGTGTTGCTTTGATCGGAATTATTGTGGAAGATGAAAATTCCGTGGGACAATTGAACGCTATTTTGCATGAATACGGGAAATACATTTTCGGCCGGATGGGGATTCCATACCGCAGCAGAGGGATCAGCGTGATCAGCGTTGCCATTGACGCGCCGCAGGACATTATCAACACACTTTCCGGAAAGCTGGGAAGGCTGAACGGGATCAGCACGAAAACAGCCTACTCCAATGTCACTTCTTCAAAGGATTCACAGGATAAGACTGTATAACGGAAGAGTGTGACGGGACAAAAGGAAAGACGGTAAGAGGAAAGACGGTAAGAGGAAAGACGGCAAGAGGAAAGACGATCAGAGGAAAAACGGATGGAATGGAACAGGCTTCTTGACAAACTTGAAAAAGAACAGTGTCTGACAAAAGAAGAATGGATTTTCTTCATAGACAGCCGTACGGAGGAAGGGGAAAAGGATCTGTATTCCCGCGCCGTGAAAGCGGCGCTGAAATGGTACGGAAAGGAAATCTATTTGCGCGGCCTGATCGAATTTACGAATTACTGCCGGAACAACTGTTTTTACTGCGGCATCCGCAGGGATAACAAAAAAGTGCACAGGTACCGCCTGACAAAGGAACAGATTCTTGACTGCTGCCGGACGGGGTACCGGCTGGACTTCAGGACTTTTGTCCTGCAGGGCGGAGAGGACGGATATTTCCTGGATGACATTGAAAGACTCTCGGACATTGTCCGGACGATCAGGAAGGAATTTGAAGACTGCGCCATCACGCTTTCCGTGGGAGAACTTCCGAAGGAAGATTACAGGAAGCTTTTCAATGCGGGAGCCGACCGCTATCTTCTGAGACACGAGACTTACGACAATGACCATTATGCAAAGCTTCATCCGCCGGAGCTCTCGCCGGAACACAGGAGACAGTGCTTAAGAGACCTTAAGGAAATCGGGTATCAGGTCGGCGCAGGAATGATGGTCAGTTCCCCGTTTCAGACGACGGAAAATCTTGCGGACGACATGCTGTTCTTAAAAGATCTGGACCCGGCAATGGTCGGAATAGGTCCATTCATCCCGCATCATCAGACGCCGTTTAAGGATTTTCCGGCGGGGACCGTGGAACTTACGGTATTTCTTCTTGCCTGCATCCGCCTGATGCTGCCGAAAGTTCTTCTGCCTGCGACCACGGCACTCGGCACCATAGACCCGTTCGGAAGGGAAAAAGGCGTGCTGGCGGGAGCCAACGTGATCATGCCCAATCTTTCCCCCTCGGATGTCCGGAAGGACTATCTCCTGTATGACAACAAGATCTGCACGGGAGACGAGGCTGCGGAATGCAGGAAGTGCCTTGAACTTCGCATGGAGAAGATCGGCTATCATGTCGTGGCAAGCCGCGGGGATTCGAAAAATATAACGGGTACAGGGAAAAAGGAGTAATCATGATCAAGCTGGCATTTTACGGAAAAGGCGGGATAGGTAAGAGCACGACCGTTTCCAATATGGCCGCCGTCCTGTCAGGGAGCGGTCTTAAGGTGATGCAGATCGGATGCGATCCCAAGGCGGATTCCACGATCGCACTTCGCCACGGAAAGGAAATCCCGACTGTCCTGGACCTGATCCGGGAAAAGAAAAATGATTTCGCCTTGCAGGACATGGTGACGGAAGGTTTCGCGGGCACGCTCTGCGTGGAAGCCGGCGGACCTACGCCGGGCTTGGGATGCGCGGGGCGCGGCATTATTGCGGCACTGGAAAAATTGAAGGAAAAAGGTGCCTATGAAGTTTACCGGCCGGACGTGATCCTCTACGACGTACTGGGCGATGTCGTCTGCGGCGGGTTTTCCATGCCCATGCGTTCCGGTTATGCGGACAAGGTTTTCATTCTGACTTCTGGAGAGAACATGTCCATCCATGCCGCAGCCAATATAGCCGTGGCATTGGAAAATTTCAAAGGCAGAGGATATGCGACACTGGGCGGGCTCATTCTGAATAAGCGCGATGTGAAGAACGAAACCGAAAAAGTACAGGAACTCGCATACGACATCCATTCGGAGATCATCGGGACTCTTTCCCGCAGCAGCACCGTGGCGGATGCGGACGAACAGAACAGGACCGTGATCGAAATGTTCCCTGAGTCCGAAATGGCAGAGGAATACCGTGTCCTGGCAAAACAGGTCATGCATATCTGCGGGAAGGAACTTTCATGCTGAAGAAGCTGTCTCATGCGGAATATGATCTGAAGAATGCATCCGTCCGGATGGGCGATGCTTCTTTTCCCGAGCCGTTTGTTTCCGGATTGGAATATGCGTCGCCGGCAAGAGGCACCTGGAATATTGTCCATCAGGGAATGCTGATTCCGGAATCCCATCAGATCTTTGTCTGTGCGGAGGGGTGTCTCCGCGGCGTGGTGCTGACGGCTGCGGAAATGGGAGCGCAGAGACGTTTTTCAATGATCACCATCCGGGAGAACAATGTCCTGGAAGGGGACATGGAAGATCTGATCGTGGAAGGCACCGGGGATATCTTAAAGAAACTGCCGGTACTGCCGCGCGCCGTACTGATCTATACGAGCTGCATCCATCATTTCATGGGATGCGACCTGCCGCTGGTATACCGGAGGCTGAGAGAAAAATATCCGTCCGTGGATTTTACGGACTGCTATATGAATCCCACCATGCGGAAAAGCGGACTGAACCCGGATCAGATCATGAGGAAGCAGCTGTATTCCCTTTTAAAGCCGATGCCGCAGAAAAAGAATGTCGTAAATATCATCGGCAATAATTTTCCGATGGAGGAAACAAACGATCTCATGCGTTTTCTCCGGGAAGGCGGAAAGACAGTCAGGGATATCACTCTCTGCAGGACCTACAGTGAATATCTGAAAATGGCGGAAGCCTCCGCATGCATTTCCACAATGCCGTCCTCCGCTGCGGCAGGGGAAGAACTTTCAAAGAGGCTCGGCATGAAACATCTTTATCTTCCGTTCTGTTACGGAAAAGCGGAGATCCGGAAGAACATGCGGAAGCTTGCGGAAGAACTGGATATGCAAAGCCATGACGATGCGGAAGGAGAGGAACTTGCGGAGAAAGCGCTTTTAACGGCGCATGAACTGATCGGGGATACACCTGTCGTGGTCGACTATACGTTTACGCCGCGTCCTTTAGGCCTTGCTTCTCTTCTTCTGGAACACGGGTTTCAGGTAACGGCTGTCTATGTGGATTCCTTTACGGGGGAAGAAAAGGAAGATTTTGAAAGGCTCCGGAAAACGGCGCCGGATATGGTCCTTCATCCGACGGTGGAAACAGGCATGAGAGTCATGCAGAGAGAAACGGAAGGAAAGGTTCTGGCGCTCGGCCAGAAGGCGGCGTATTTCACCGGTTCGCGTTTCTTTGTGAACAGAGTGGAAGCGTCGGGGCTTTACGGATTTGACGGGATCAGAAGAACGGCGGAGGATATGGCGGAGGCCTTTCTTCATGAAAAGGATACCCGTACGCTCATTCAGGTCAAGGGACTGGGATGTTTCTGCTTCATATAGAAAACGGGAGGTGCGGATATTGAATCAGACAGCAAGTATCATTTCCACATATACGGCAGATGTATCCGGCGTGGCATCCGCGCTGTATGAGCTTGGCGGCATGACGGTCATACACGATGCATCCGGCTGCAACTCAACGTACAACACGCATGATGAGCCGCGCTGGTATGACATGGACAGTGCCGTTTTCATTTCCGCGCTGACGGAAATCAATGCCGTCATGGGGAACGACCGGAAGCTGGTGGATGACATAGTCCGTGCGGCTAAGGAACTGCATCCGAAATTCATTGCGCTCTGCGGAACGCCTATTCCGATGATGGTCGGATTCGATTTTGAAGCGGTCGCATCCCTTGTTGAAAACGAAACGGGCATTCCTTCGTTCGGCATTCCGACAAACGGCATGCACACCTATGTGAGCGGCGCGGGGCAGGCTTTTGCCTGCCTGGCAAAACGGATGGTGAAGAACCTGAAGAAGGAAAAGATAAGAGGGGAAATCCGGATTAACATACTGGGGGAGACGCCTCTGGATTTTTCCGTGACGGGAATGGCGGATTCTCTTATGTCAGCTGTTGAGGCAGCGGGATTTCCCGTGCTGTCAGACTGGGCCATGAACGGACATTACGGAGAAAAGAGGACGGAAGGATGGCAGTGCGCCTGTCCCGGAAAGGCAAATCTTGCGGCAATAGAACGGGCGGCTCTTGCGGATGTGAATCTGGTGGTGTCTTCTGCAGGACTGCCTGCCGCAAAAATACTGAAAGAGCGTTTCGGGACTCCGTATGTGACGGGAATCCCAATCGGGAAAAAGGGAATGGAAAAGCTGGCGGAAAAAATCCGTGCGGCGGCAGCCGGGACTTCCGATGAAACGGAAAACATAAAAAATGAGGAAGAAAAATCCGGCGACAGAAATAAAATATTCTGCATTTATGAACCGGTGATCGGACAGAGCATTGCGGAAGCAATATGGGAAAAGGAAGGAAAGCAGGTACAGGTTCTTTGTCCTGTCCCTGCGGAAGATTACGGCGAGACCGAAGAGACGGATCCCTTTCTCCGGGACGGCATCATTCACGCGGAAGATGAGGACGAACTGACCCCATATCTTAAAAATGCCGGCATCGTGATCGCAGATCCCATGTACAGACCGATCTGCCCGGCAGACGCTGGCTTTATTTCCCTTCCGCATGAAGCTTTTTCCGGAAGAATCTACAGAAGGGATATTCCGGACCTTGTAATGGGGATACCGGGAAAATGGAAATTGCGACTTTAAGACAAAGCCTGTGCGGATAAGAAGATTTCCGGAATGAGGAGGAAAAGGATGGCCGGTTTAAATGAAACACCGTCGGGGGAAAGAATACACATCGGATTTTTCGGGAGGAGAAATGCCGGAAAATCCAGTATTGTCAATGCGGTAACGGGGCAGGATCTTGCCATTGTATCGGAGACGGCCGGGACCACGACAGATCCCGTTTATAAATCAATGGAACTTCTGCCGCTGGGTCCTGTCGTGATCATTGACACGCCCGGATTTGACGACACGGGGGAACTCGGGGAACTGCGCGTCAGGAAAACAAAGCAGGTACTGAACAAAACGGATATCGCAGTCCTGGTCGTGGACGGGTTGTCCGGCATGACGGAAACAGACCGTCAGCTTACCGGGTTTTTCCGGGAGAAAGACATCCCCTTTCTTGTCGCCTGCAATAAAAGCGATATCGCGGGACCGGAAGAAAGGACTGCCGCAGAAAAAAAGCAGGCGGGCGCTGTTTCTCCGGAGCAGGTCCTCTGGGTTTCCGCAAAAACAAAGGACGGGATATTTGAACTGAAGGAACGGATAGGAAAGCTGAAGCCGTCGGGAGACGAAACGCATTTTCTGTCGGATCTTGTCCGGCAGAAGGATATTGTGCTTCTTGTCGTGCCGATCGACAAGGCGGCGCCAAAGGGAAGGCTTATCCTTCCGGAACAGATGGCGGTCCGGGAAGTCCTGGACGCGAGGGCAGCGGCGGTGGTCATCCAGGAAGACATGATCCGGGAAACGCTGGACAATCTGAAACAGAAACCGTCCCTTGTCGTAACGGACAGCCAGGTCTTTAAAAAGGTGTCATCCGATGTTCCGGAAAGCATTCCGCTGACTTCCTTCTCCATTCTGATGGCGCGCATGAAAGGTCTTCTGGATACGGCGGTAAAAGGGGTGACGGCTCTTGAAAAAATAAAGGACGGAGATACCATTCTGATCGCGGAAGGCTGCACGCATCACAGACAGTGCAATGACATAGGAACGGTAAAGCTTCCGAACTGGATCCGCGAATACACCGGGAAGGAACCTGTTTTCAAAACCTGTTCCGGGACAGAATTCCCGGAAGATCTTTCGCCTTACAGGATGGTCGTTCACTGCGGCGGCTGCATGCTGAATGAAAAGGAAGTGCAATACAGAATGAAATGTGCGGTGGACCAGCAGGTCCCGATATCCAATTACGGGGTCACGATCGCCTATATGAACGGTATTCTAAAACGTTCGCTCGGGATATTTCCTTCCTTAAGCGCTATGCTGTGACATTTACCTGGAACAGAAAACCGCATATTGCTTCGCAATATGCAACAGGCAGGTGCTTTCGCACCTGCCTGTTTATTGACTTCGTTAATTATTTCATCAATAGTTTTTCGTCATTCTCTCGAAATATGCCTTCGGATGATCACAGCACGGACATTTCTCCGGAGCTTCCTCGCCCTCGTAGATAAATCCGCAGTTGCGGCACTTCCAGCCTAAAGGAGCATCTCCCTTGAAGACCTTGTCTTCTTTGAGCTTTTTGACAAGTTCCCTGTAGCGTTTTTCATGGCCGGCTTCCACTTTTGCCACCAGTTCAAACTTGGTAGCGAGTTCGTTGAATCCCTCTTCCCTTGCTTCGCGTGCCATACGGGCATACATGTCGGTCCACTCGTAGTTTTCCCCTGCGGCGGCATCTTCCAGGTTCTTGATCTCATCATCAATTCCGTGGAATGCCTTGAACCACATTTTTGCGTGTTCCTTTTCGTTGTCCGCGGTCTCCAGATACAGGGCAGCCAGCTGCTCATATCCGGCTTTCTTTGCGGCGGAAGCATAGTAGGTATATTTGTTTCTTGCCTGGGATTCTCCGGCAAATGCATCTTTCAGATTCTGTTCGGTTTTCGTTCCTGCGTATTTTGATGCCATGATTTACCTCCTTCGGTAGAAAAATGATCAATTATGAAAAATATCTCTTCAGAAGTCCCTGGAATGCCTTGCCGTGTCTGGCTTCATCACGTGCCATTTCATGAACCGTATCATGGATGGCATCCAGATTCTGTGCCTTTGCCAGCTTAGCCAGCTCAACCTTTCCTGCCGTAGCGCCGTTCTCGGCTTCTACTCTCATCTGCAGGTTCTTTTTTGTGGAATCCGTTACGACTTCGCCTAAAAGTTCCGCAAAGCGGGAAGCATGATCGGCTTCTTCATAAGCGGCAATCTTGTAATAATCGCCGACTTCCGGATATCCTTCGCGATAAGCGACTCTGGACATTGCAAGATACATACCGACTTCGGAGCATTCCCCGTTGAAATTAGCCTGCAGTCCCTTGATGATTTCCGGATCTACGCCTTTTGCGATTCCGACTACGTGTTCTGCAGCCCAGGTCATTCCGTCATCTTCCTTGACTTCAACAAACTTCTCTGCCGGTGCCTTGCACTGCGGGCACTGTGCCGGCGGTGTTTCTCCTTCATAAATATATCCGCATACCGTACATCTCCATTTTTTCATGTTTTTGTCTCCTTTATTGTGTTTGTTTTTTATGCTTTGCATTTTTCCTGTAACATTCCCTGCAGTATCCGTAAAAAATCAGTGAATGGGAATCCACAATTCCGATATCGGGATCAACCACATAGTCATTCAGGCCACGGATCTGGTCGATTTTAAGATCCATTACCTTTCCGCATTCCCTGCAGACAAAATGGTAGTGATCGCTGGTATTGTAATCGTAATGTTCCAACCCGTCTCCGCATGAGATTTTCCGGATGGTGCCCATTCCCGACAAAAGACTTAAATTCCGGTAAACCGTGCCAAGGCTGATATGCGGATACTCTTTCCGGAGAGACTGATACAGGCTGTCGGCAGTCGGATGGTCCGTGCGGGCTTTCAGTATTTCCACAACGGCCTCGCGCTGCCGGCTGTACTTGAGCTCTTTCATTGGGTCTCCTTTAGAATCTAAAAATAGGAATCGTTACTATTTAAGTATACCACAGTTAACGGTTCTGTCAAGATGAAAAATGAGGTAAAACCGCAGGAACTGTGCTATAATGCTGCGTATACATGGCTTTCAGAAAGGCCCGGGAGGAGAACAGTTATGTCGGAAGAGATCAAAACAGAAAAGGAACAGACAATGAAGGATTTTGACAAGGAGATCAACGAATCCTTTAAGACATCGAAAAAAGTGGAAAACGAAGATATGGGCAAGTGGGAACACTTTAAAGAGATGATGGAAAACAAGGAAGAAGCGGATGTCAAGATCATTGAGGTGGTCAAGGCAGGCTGTGTCGCCTATCTGGATGAGGTGCGCGGATTTATTCCGGCCAGCCAGCTTTCCACGACCTATGTGGAAAAACTGGATGATTTCCAGAACAAGCACATAAAGGTAGTGGTCATTACCGTGGATCCCGAGAAGAAGAAACTTGTCTTAAGCCACCGTGCGATCGAGCAGGCGGAAAAGGACAGGGAAGCTGCGGAAAAGATGGCTGCAATCAAGGTCGGGGACGTTCTGACCGGCAAGGTGGAGAGCGTCAAGGATTACGGCGCATTCGTGGATCTGGGCGGCGTGACGGGACTTCTTCACGTATCGCAGATTTCCCACAAGAGGATCAAGAATCCTTCGGATGTCCTGAAGGAAGGTCAGGAAGTCAAGGTCAAGGTTCTTAAAATGGAAGGCGGCAAGATTTCTCTTTCCATGCGGGCGCTGGAACCGGAAACCGGAGAATTCGGCGGAGAAGATACAATGGAGGAAACCGGCGGCTTCAAGTACGAGGAAAAGACGCAGGCAACCACCAATCTCGGAGCACTTTTAAAGGGGATCAAACTGAAATGAAGAAATCGAAACTGGAAGCGGAGCTTATGTGGGAATATCCCAATATAGCAAATGCAGCTCCCGGACAGATCAAGGAAGCGGAAAATTTCGCAAAAGGATACAAGGAATTCCTGACGGAATGCAAGACGGAGCGGGAATGCGTTAACTTTGCGGAAATCGCTCTTGTAAAAGCGGGATACGAGCGCCTGGAACCCGGCAAGAAGTACAAAGCGGGCGATAAAGTGTATGACGTGAACCGCGGCAAGGCCATTCTTGCGACCGTATTCGGAAAAAGAAAAGTTGCGGAAGGCGTCCGCATCAACGGGGCGCATATCGACTCTCCGCGTCTGGACCTTAAACCGAATCCGCTTTACGAAAAGAATGAAATCGCCTATTTCAAGACACATTATTACGGCGGGATCAAAAAATATCAGTGGGGTACCATTCCCATGGCCATGCACGGCGTCGTGATCAGAAAAGATGGCGGCGTAGTGAATTTCCGGATCGGTGAAGACGAAGACGACCCGGTTTTCTGTATTTCGGACCTGCTCCCGCATCTGGCAAAAAAGCAGGAGGAGAGAAAGCTTTCGGAAGGGCTTAAAGGCGAGGAACTCAACATCATCCTCGGTTCCCTGCCGTATAAAGAGGACGATGCGGACATCAAGGAACCGTTCCGCCTTATGGTCTTAAAACTCCTGCATGACAAATACGGGATCACGGAAAAGGATTTTGCCCGCGCGGAAATAGAAATGGTTCCTGCGGACAAGCCGCGTGATATCGGATTTGACCGTTCCATGGTCGGTGCCTACGGGCAGGACGACCGTGTCTGTGCCTATCCGGCGCTGATGGCGCAGCTGGATATGAAGACACCGGAATACACGACCGTGACGGTGCTTACGGACAAGGAAGAGATCGGTTCGCTCGGCGTGACCGGCCTGCATTCCAATTATGTTCATGATTATATCGGATTTCTGGCGGATTCCCAGAACGCGGATTTAAAGGAAGTCTGTGCGAATTCCTGCTGTCTTTCCGCGGATGTGAATTCCGCTTTCGATCCCACGTTTGACGACGTGTTTGATCCCGCAAATTCAAGCTTCTTAAACCACGGCGTCGTGTTCAGCAAATACACGGGCGCGCGGGGGAAATCGGGAAGTTCGGACGCAAGCGCGGAATACATGGCGAAGATCATCGATATCATGGATAAGGCCAAAGTATACTGGCAGATCGGAGAACTCGGGAAGGTTGACGAAGGCGGCGGCGGAACCATTGCCATGTATGTGGCAATGATGAACATTGACGTGGTGGATCTGGGAGTACCGGTACTTTCCATGCATGCACCGTTTGAGATCACGAGCAAACTGGACCTTTACAACACATATCTGGCATTCAGGGCATTTTACGAGGACAGCATGCACTGAAGGCGTAAAGCAGCTTCAGACCGGAATTTAAGTTTACTTAAGGAGAACAGAATGAGAGTATTCAGAAAAGCACTGACAGTTATCACGGCAGCCGGCATGATGGTTTTACTTGCGTCCTGCGGGGGGTCTTCCGACAAAGCGGCAACAACGGCGGCATCTACGACTGCGGCATCTACGACTGCGGCAGCAGCGGCAGGGTCGTCCGCAGCGGCAGGATCATCTGCGGCAGCGGAATCCACGGCAGCACTGCCTGTGCCCGCATCGTACGGAGAAGTGACGAAACTCGGAAATTACAAGGGGATCGATCTGACCGTGGAGGATGCGACGGTTACCGATGATGACGTGACGAACCAGATCAACCAGACACTTTCCAGCAATCCCGTCAAGACGGAAGTGGATCGTGCCGCACAGAACGGCGATGTCGTGAACATTGATTATGTCGGAAAAAAGGACGGCGTGGCATTTGACGGCGGTACGGGTACCGGATATGATCTGACGCTCGGCAGCAATTCCTTTATCGAGGGATTTGAGAGCGGTCTGGTCGGTTCCAAGAAAGGGGATAAGAAGACTCTCAATCTGACATTCCCCGCTAACTACAGCAATGCGGAACTTGCCGGAAAAGCAGTGACGTTCGATGTCACCGTCAACTCCGTTTCCGAAAGCAAGAACGCGGAACTTACGGATGACTGGGTCAATACCTATACAAAAGGGGCAGAGACCACGGTTGCGGAATATAAAGATAAAGTTAAGAGCGATCTGGAAAAATCCAGAAAGCAGAGTGCGGATACCGATGCGGAAGGCAGCGCGCTGCAGGCACTGCTTACCACTTCCGAATTCAAGACGGATGACAGTGCGGTGGCTTACGAATATCAGCAGATCAAACAGAGCGATGACGCTCAGATCAGCGCCTACGCTTCCTACGGAATGACACGTGACCAGGTATTGCAGAATTCCGGTCTTACGGAAGATACGCTTAAGCAGCAGGAGCAGCAGGCGGCGGAAAACACGGTCAAGGAGACGCTGCTTGTTCAGGAGATCGCCAAGAAAGAAAACATGAAGATAGAGGATTCCGATTATAAATATCTGGAAGATCTTTCTTCCCAGTCCAAGCAGGTGATGGTCCAGAACTACGGACAGGACCGTGTGGACAAACTTGCACTTACTTACAAGGTGGCAAAATTCATTGTCGATAATGCCAACAAGACGGTGGAAACAACATCTGCGGCTGCGGAAGCTTCTACCACGTCAGCCGAAACGCAGACGACAGGGTCGGCTGCAAACTGATATGGGTCAGAAAGCACTTTTCTTTGATGTGGACGGTACGCTGATCGATCTCGAAACAAGGGAAGCGCCCAGAAGCGCCGTGACGGCAATCCGCGAAGTTCTGGAAGCCGGAAATATGGTCCTGATCAATTCCGGACGGGAGATCTGTCTGCTGAGAGGCATTATGGAAGCATTCGGCATAGACAGCGTGATCTGCGGATGCGGGACTCACATTATCATAAACGGGAAGACCGTCTTCCGGCATCATATCGGTCACGAAAGAGGAATACAGATCAAAAAAAGCATCCTGAAATTCGGACTGGATTCTTTTCTGGAATGCCAGGAGGAAACTGTTTTCAGCCCGCCGCCGTTTAAGGACAGGCGCGACATGGAAGACCAGATGGAATATCAGTCCACGCTGACGCAGATCAGGGAAAATGCTTTTGATGAAGACGATTACGATTTTGACAAGTTTGCCATCTTCACGGATCCGCACTTTCCGGATAAGGAAAGCGTGAACGGTTTTATCCGTTCCGTTCCGGATATCGACTGCATGGATCACGGAAGAGGATATTATGAATGTATTCAGAGAGGCTTTGACAAGGGTACGGCAATCCGTTTTGTGCTGGATTATTATCACATTCCGTTTGAGGATGCCTATGTATTCGGCGACAGTGTGAATGATCTTGCCATGTTCCGTTCGGCGGCAAAAAACCGCGTCCTCATGGGAGAACACGATACGGCGCTGGAAGAATATTCGACTTTTACGACAAAGAACGTCATGGAAGACGGAATAGCATTTGCCATTCGGACCCTTGGAATTATCTGACAGAAAGCATAACGGAGAAAAACATGCTGATTGATGACATTATGATGGATGTGATCGCCACAAAGAAGAAGGACCCGGCAGCGCACAGTACGCTGGAGGTACTTCTGCTTTATCAGGGCGTTCATGCACTGATCGCACACAGATTTGCACACTGGTTTTATGAGCATAAAATGTATTTTACGGCGCGCCTTATTTCCCAGGTTTCCCGTTTCTTCACACAGATTGAAATCCATCCGGGAGCAAAACTCGGGCACGGGATCGTGATCGACCACGGTGCCGGCGTAGTGATCGGAGAAACCGCGGAAGTCGGCGACAACTGTCTGATCTATCAGGGCGTGACACTCGGAGGAATAGGAACACAGAAGGGAAAACGGCATCCCACGCTCGGAAACAATGTTACGGTGGGAGCGGGAGCCAAAATCCTCGGTTCTTTTGAAGTGGGGGACAACTGCACCATAGCCGCAAATGCAGTCCTTTTAAAGCCGCTCCAGAATGATGTAACGGCAGCCGGAATTCCTGCCCGTCCGATACGCATAGCCGGGGAAAGAGTCGAGAAGAAGCCCCATGCATACAGTGCCGATCTGGGGAAACTTCAGGACAAGATATATGTTCTGGAATGCCGGATAAAAACGCTGGAAAGCACACTGAAGAGCGTGCCGGAATTGCATGACACCGGAGAAAAGAAAAATGACTGCATCGAATCCGGAAAAAACTGAACAACAGGAAATAGAAAAAAGCATTATTAAGCGCTTCCGCAGGGAGATATGGCATCCCTTTGTGCAGGCGCTTAAAATTTATCATATGATCTCTCCGGGAGACAGGATAGCGGTCTGCATTTCCGGCGGGAAAGATTCTTTTCTTCTTGCAAAATGCATGCAGGAAATTCAGGCACACGGAGAAATGAAATTTGATCTGAAATTCCTGGCCATGGATCCCGGATACCGGAAGGAAAACCTTACTCTTATCCGGAGGAACGCGAAACGAATGGGCATTCCGCTCACGCTGGAAAAGTCGGATATCTTCGCTTCCGTGGCGCATGCGGAAAGCTCCCCGTGCTACCTTTGTGCCAGGATGCGCCGCGGTTTTCTCTATGCCAGGGCAAAGGCCCTGGGGTGCAATAAAATTGCACTCGGCCATCATATGGACGATGTCATTGAAACGGTTCTTCTTTCCGTTCTGTACGCAGGGCAGTTCAATACCATGATGCCCAAGCTCCATTCGGAAAATTTCCCGGGAATGGAGCTGATCCGCCCGCTTTATTTTGTCAGGGAGGAATCCGTGATTGCCTGGCGTGATTTCAATCATCTGAAATTTTTAAAATGCGCCTGCCGCTTTACGGAGCGCACGGAAGAACAGAAGCTTACGGAAGGACAGGAGATTTCCTCCAAAAGGGAAAAGGTAAAGGAACTGATCCGGAGCCTGGCGGAAGCAACCCCCGGCCTTGAAAAAAATCTGCTGAAATGCGCGGACAATGTCAATCTGGATGCCTGCCTGGGATATGTCAAGAACGGGGAGAGACACAGCTTTCTGGAAGATTATGCGGCGGGAAAGCCAGCATCGCACGGGAGCAGGAAGAAAAAAAGAGGAGCGCAGGAGAAAAAGAAAAAAAACGTTAAAACCGAAAAGAAAAAATCCGGCAAAACGGCGGAAGAATCCTATGTGTATCTTTTAAGATGTGCGGACGGGACTTTTTACTGCGGCTACACGAACAATCTGAAAAAGCGCCTTGCCATGCACAATGCAGGCAAAGGCGCCAAATATACAAGAATGCACGGACCGTGCGAAATGGTTTATCACGAAACCTATGCAACAAAGGGAGAAGCCTTAAGCCGTGAACATGCCGTGAAGAAACTGAATCACATGCAGAAAGAAAAACTGATCATGCAACGCAGGTGATCATGAGCATGTAATGACAGAAACTTCCGGCCATGACAAACAGATGAAAAATTTCATGTGAGCCGAAATTTTTGTGGAGGCGGTTGAAGACGGGGAGCTTTAAGGCATAGATGATGGCACCTGCCGTATAGATGATGCCGCCGGTAAAAAACCAGAGGACGCCTTTTTCAGGAAGCGCTCTGAGAATTCTGGAGAGCGCAAAAATGCAGAGCCAGCCGAGTGCCGTGTAGAGAACGGAGCTGAGCCATTTCGGACAGGTGATCCAGCAGAGGTTCATGATCATTCCCAAAACGGCTACAGCCCAGACAACCCCAAGAAGCTTCCATCCTGCAAAATCCCCAAGAACAACGAGACAGATGGGTGTATAGGTGCCGGCAATCAGGACATAGATCATCATGTGATCCAGTTTTCTGAGCACTTTATTGACTTTGGGACTGATATCCAGCATATGATAGGTGGTGCTTGCCCCGTAAAGGAGAATCATGCTTCCCATAAAAACGGTAAGGGCAACCGTCGTTAGAGTGCCGTCTCCGGACGAGTGTGCCTTCATCAGAAGGGGAACGGAAGCAATCATGGCAAGGATCATGGCGATAAAATGCGTTATGGCGCTGCCGGGGTCCTTGAATTTATGTTCTCTGATTTCCTGAATAGCTTTACTCATAATGCCGCCTCTTGAAGTGACGATATTTCGTGATATAGTTATTAAAACTATGTGTTACGGTTTGAATATAACACATATACCCTTAAGATGCAAGTGTTTTTAAAAAGGAGCCATGTGATGGAAGAACTGAATATTCTGTTTGAAGACGGGGATATCCTGGTGGCGGTGAAGCCTGCGGGAGTGGAAAGCGAATCGGCAAAAGGCCTGGAACCGGATATGGTGAACAGGATCCGGAATCATATCCGCAAGACAGCTCCCGGCGCGGGCGGCGGCGTGCCTTATGTAGGAGTTGTTCACAGGCTGGACAAGCCCGTGGAAGGCATTATGGTGTTTGCCAAAACAAAGGAAGCCGCGGCGGCATTGTCCCGGCAGATGGCGGAAGGCAAAATGAAAAAAATATACCGTGCCGTCCTGTGCGGCGTACCGTCCGCTCCGTCCGGGACCTTTACGGATTTTATCCTGCAGGACAATAAGAGCAATCGGTCGGAAGTAACGGCAAAGGAAACTCCCGGTGCCAAAAGGGCGGAACTTAAATACCGCGTGACGGGAAAAAAATATGTGACAGTAAAAGACGCGTCCGGAAAGCCTGGAAAAGGAGAGCAGATATCAGAGGTTGAGATCGAACTTCTCACCGGGCGGCATCATCAGATCCGTGTACAGTTTGCAGCCCATAAGCTGCCGCTTCTCGGCGACCGAAAATATAATCCGGCTTATCTGAAAACGGATGCAAAGGGGAGATTTCTTACCCCTGAAGGGATCTGCGGTACTCCGGAAGGCGATAAACTGGCACTGTGTGCCGTTTCGCTGAGTTTTGTTCATCCGAAGTCGCGGAAGCCTCTTCACTTTGTATGCAAACCGACAGGAGATGGCTGGGAGATTTTATAACAGACCGTAACACTCATGTTACAAACTAAACCAAGTAAGTGCGTTATGTAACATACATGTTACATGCGTAATTGCAAAGAAAAATTCCATATGATACAATGTAACTGTAATGACATTATGTGTAATTTTTCTGATCAGGAGGATAGGGACATGAGTGATAATGTGTTTAAGAAGAAGGCACCTGTACTGACACTGGAAAATTATGTTCAGGTCGATGCACCAGGAAGAGAAAATATCGGTAACATGCTTCCCGTATTTGTATATCGCCTTTTTCAGTTTACCATGCGGGACGAACTTACCAGAGAATTCGGCAAGGAAAAGACAGTAGATATACTCAGAAAGGCAGGGTATGCCGCAGGAACATTTTTTGCGGAAAACCTGCTGGACAGGAAACTTCCGTTCAATGAATTCGTGGCGCAGCTCTGTGAAAATCTGGAAAAGTACAAGATCGGAATTCTGAGGATAGAAAAAACCGATGAGGAAACAGGAAAGATCGTCCTGACCGTATCGGAAGATGCGGACTGCTCCGGACTTCCCATTCTCGGAGAAACGGTCTGCAATTATGACGAGGGATTTATAGCGGCAATCCTTACTTCTTATACCGGAAAGCAATACGATGCGACAGAGATCAACTGCTGGGCAACCGGAGACAGGGTCTGTCGTTTCAATGCTACGGTTATCACCTGAGGCGGTAAGAAAAAGGCATGAATACCAGCGCACAGCTCCTGTTTGAATTCCTGCGTAGTATCCTGTACGATACCGAAGTCAAAAAACTGAATATCCAGTGTATTGAGCCGGAATTAAGGGACCTTGCGGAAGGTATGAACTATCTTGCGGATTGTGTCGGTGAACTCAGGGAATATTCGAAGGCTCTCTCCACCGGAGAACTGAGTAATACGGATATTCCCAGGCAGTATGACGAACTCTGCATGAACTTAAAGAACCTCCACGCAAACTTAAATCATCTGACATGGCAGGCACAGCAGGTTGCGGAGGGAGACTATTCGCAGCATGTTTCCTATCTGGGAGAATTTTCCGTTGCATTCAATAAAATGACCGAGCAGCTGGCTGACCGTGAGCGGATGATGAAGCAGGAAGCGGAAGATGCGGAAAAGAGAGCCAGTCAGTTCGAGTCCTATAATAAAATGCTGGTGTCCCTGACATCAAACAGGCCGGAACTCATTCTTGTTGTTGAAAAAAAAGGCGACAAGGTACTTTACTGTAATAAGTGCCCGGAAGACAACAACCCGCCGCAGAGCGCGGAAAACATGGGAATGGGAAAGACCTGCACCGGATGCCGCATTGAGCTTCCCGTCTGTGATAAAATTCTTGCCTATAAAGGAGATCAGACGGAAAAGGAATGGGAAATCGGAACAGAAGAAGGGGAAAGCTATTTCCTGAGCCATACGTATCCGATCGTGTGGGAAGGCAATGAAGCTCTGGTCCATATTGTCGAGGATATCACGAGGGAAAAACAGGAAGAGCTTAATCTGACCGATCTTGCCTACCGGGATCCCGGCACGGGATTTTACAATCGCCGTTTTATGAGGGAGTCCCTGGCAGAGGCTATCCGGAAAGATGCAGACTATACGTTTGTATTTATTGATATCGACGACCTGAAATTCGTGAATGACAATTTCGGACATCAGGAGGGAGACCTTTACATCCGGACTGTCGGGGAAGCCGTTCAGAGCGGATTCAGGAAGAGCGATATCATGGCGAGACTGGGCGGAGACGAATTCGGTGCCCTGCTCGAAAACTGCAACAGGGAAACAGCCAAGGCCATCATGGACAGAGTCTATAAGGAAATGCAGGAAGAGAACAGAACTTCCGGCATTCCCTACAAGAGAGGCTTCAGCTACGGCTTCGCGGAAATCAAAAAAAACGATAAAAATATTTCTGTGGAAGAGATCATGAAGCAGGCAGACAGCGAGATGTACGGCTGCAAACAGGGACATAAGCAAAACTACAACAGCATAAGGGAATGACGCGGAGCATGCGCCTGCCTATTCCGTAGCTTTCCTGATTTCGTTTTCCATAATGGACAATGCTTTGTTCAGGTCGGGATCTTTCCGGAACAGGCCGCTGTTGCCCACGATGAAAACATCACATCCCGCATCATACAGCGGTTTGTAATATCTTTCGTTGCAGCATCCGTCGCAGGCAATTTCATAGGAATAGTGCTTTTCATCTCTCCATTCCCTGGCCTGCCGTATCTTGGACAGACTCTGCGGAACAAAATCCTGACCGGCAAATCCTGGGTCCACGGTCATGATCAGTATCCTGTCCACATATTCCAGATACGGCTCCAGAATATCGAGTCGCGTGGAAGGATTGATGAAAAAGCCGACCTTTTTGTTCCGGCTCTTGATCAGCCGGATCAGTTTTATTGTCTGGCGCTGTACGACTTCCGGCGGCATGGTAATGATTTCGGCACCGCTGTCTATGCAGAGATTGATCAGGTCTTCCTCAATATTATCAACATAGAGATGGGCATCCAGGGGGACCTTTGAAATTTTATGAATGGCTTCCATGAAACAGGGAGCCAGGGACATGTTCTTGATGTAATGCCAGTCTATGATATCGATATGATAATAGTCCGCATGCGGATCCATGGTCTTTATCTGTGATCCTATATTCATAAGGTCCGTGCACATGATCGAGGGTGAAATTTTAACTTTCATTTTGATCTCCTATTTTAATTCTGCAAGTTTTCTTTTCCCGTAAACGGATTCCCAGTCGGCAGAGAAATCTTTTACCGCTTTCAGGATTTCCGGCTGTGTAAGAGCGATCTTCATGATATCCGGATCGAAGGTAGCTGCCTGTGCTCCGGCAAGGAAGGCTCTTTCAATCTGGCCGGCATTCTTGAAGCTGGCTGCAACAACCTTTGTCCTGTATCCGTAGGTGTTGATCATCTTTACGAAAGCAGCTATTACTTCCTCCGGGTTGGCTCCGCTGTTTTCAATGCGGTTATAATACGGGGCAAGGTAATCGGCGCCGGCTTCCATGGCGATCATTCCCTGGGATTTCGTATAAATGGCAGTGGCGGTGACGTGAATATTTTTCTGCTTCAGTTCCTTTATGACTCTTATGCCGTCCAGCGTGACGGGAACTTTAATGAAGACGGCCGGATCGACCTTCTGCAGGATGGTGTCGGCATCTTTCATCATTCCGGCGTAATCTTCGGCAGTGACCTGTATATGCAGGGAACGCTTCTTGCCGATCAGCGAACGGATTTTTTTCATGTGTTTGAAGAAATCGACTTTTCCCTCTCTTTTCACTATGGACGGGTTGGATGTGATGCCGCTGACGGGAAAGTACTGAAGGTAATTTTCAATTTTTTCCAGATTGGCCGTGTCAAGTAAATATTCCATTTCATTTCCTCCTGTTGGATAAAAAATTATTTTGCTATAACAACTTCAATACCGGAACCGGACAGAAACTTTTGGTCGGATTCCGGTATGCTGCTATCGGTTATGACTGTGTCCACATCCGAGAAGGGAAGGAAGGAGACGGTTCCCTTTTTGCTGAACTTGGTTGAATCCATCAGGACATAGGTCCTGTTGGCTTTGCGGATCATTTCTCCGAGCGTTTGCGAACGGATAAGATCATCCGCCGTAAATCCGCCTTCCAAGGAAAATCCGTCCGTACCGACAAAAATCCGGTCCGCCTTCAGGTTCTGCAGGCAGGAGACAGTCATCGGTCCCACTGTGGCATGACTTTTTTTCTGATAGTTGCCGCCCAGCAGGACAAACTGAATACCGGGGCAGTTTTTCAGGAAATCGATGTTGAAGACAGAATTCGTGATAACCGTAAGATCCTTTCCGGATTTGGCAAGTTTTTCCGCAAAAAGAGCGCACGTCGATCCTGTATCGATCAGGATAGTTTCCCCGTTTTGCACAAACCGTGCGGCTGTCTCGGCAATGCGGCATTTATCCTTGTACCGGAATGCCATTTTATACATGATGGGATCCGTCTCGTTCAGAAGGGCAAATCCGCGTTCCCGCCTGAGGATGCCCCGTTCGGAAAGGATATCGAGGTCTTTCCGGATGGTGACTTCCGATGCGTTCAGATATCCGGCAAGCGTGCTGACTTCGGTTTTGCCGTGACTGCTGATATATTCAATTATTTCGGGTTTTCTGTCAGTCATAGAATAATCCGCCTTTCACTCTTTTGTGAAATATAGCGCATAATTTCGTAAGTGTCAATATAAAATTACGTACGAAATGAAATATATTTCATAATATACTTTAGTGGAGAAAAGGCGTTTTCGCAGGAATACCATATGTATAGCATTACAGATGACATATTTATTGTATTTTTACGTATTCTGTTATATACCATATGTATGGAAAATAAATATACTCATGCAAGAACCTGCGTATACAACATCAATTATCATATAGTATGGTGTGTCATGTACCGTAAGAAGGTACTCTCCTCCGCGATCAGCAAGAGGCTTATTAAGCTACTGCAATCTGTCGGAGAGGAAAAAGATTTTACCGTGATCGAGTGCAGGGTCAGTGAAAACGATCATGTACACTGCTTTGTTTCTGCACCGCCGAAAATATCCGTTACTCAGATAGTCAAGTATCTTAAAGGCATTTCAGGGAACCAGCTGATCAATGAGTATCCGCAGCTCCGCAATTCGTTATGGCAAGGTCAGCTCTGGAACGGTTCTTATTTCTGCGAGACGATTGGCTCTGTGTCGGAAGAGGACGTCCGCCTCTATATAGAAAGGCAGAAAAACTGCCAGCTGTGAACGGAGTCATCCATTATTCTTATGAATATTAATCTGGAGATGCAGGAGGAATAGATATGAAGAAGAAAATCATGATGTTCGGGAGTTTCGTGGTGGATCTCATGGGAAGAGGACCGCATCTTCCGGTTGCCGGAGAAACGGTGAAAAGTCCGTTTTTCAAAATGGGACCGGGAGGAAAAGGTTATAACCAGGGGATTGCCGCTTTTAAATCCGGAGGCGATGTGACTCTGATCACAAAGCTCGGAAAGGATAATTTTACAGGCATTGCCGTCGATACCATGAAGGAACTCGGGATGGATATCAGTCATCTGTTTTATACGGATGAATATTCCACGGGTGTCGCTCTGATTGAAGTCGATGAAAACAGCGGGCAGAATCAGATCATGGTTATTCCGTCCGCATGCGACCATATTACGGATGAAGAAGTGGATTCTTTAGGCAGTGAACTTGACAGCACCGATATTCTGCTGACCCAGCTGGAGATCAACATGAGTGCCATAGAGAAGATCGTTGACATGGCCTTCAGAAAGAACAAGATCATTGTGCTGAATACGGCGCCGGTACAGCCGGTCAGCGATGACCTGCTCCGGAAAATAACGATCGTAACACCAAATGAAGTGGAAGCCGGAATTCTTACCGGGATAAGTGTCAAGGACGAAGAAAGCGCTTCCGGGGCAGCGGATTATTTCCTGAAAAAAGGCGTAAAGAACGTCATCATCACCATGGGTGAAAAAGGATCCTTTGTGACGGACGGAAAAGAAAAGAGAATGATCCCGATCTTCAAGGTCCATGCCGTGGATACGACAGGCGCGGGGGATGCCTATAACGGCGGATTTGTCACGGCGCTTTCGGAAGGAAAGGATATTTTTGAAGCGTGCGTTTTTGCGAGTGCCACGGCAGCGCTTTCTGTCCAGAAGATGGGGACCACACCGTCTATGCCGACAAGAGAAGAAATCGATCGTTTCATCAGTGAAAACAGAAAGTGAGATCAATTAAATAACGAGGGCATCAAGTCCATTTGATTGGAAAGAAACATAATTAGAAATTTTTACGGCAATTCAATATAAATAATGAATAAAAGAGCGGCGTGACAAGTTCACGCCGCTCTGCTTTTACACAATTTCCGCTTTTGTTCGGTGATTATTTTGCTCAGTTTGCCTTGACTTCCTTCCACAGCGAATCGTAAAGTTCGTCGCCGTCGTTCCCGAGGTACTTGTAGACATCGCACTTGGAAAGGGCGTCGTCATCCGGAAATACTGCCTTGTTGTTCTGAAGTTCAGGATCCAGGAGATCAAAGGCGGCCTTGTTCGGAGTGGGGTAGGTGATATATTCGAAATTATCCTTGGCAATATCGGCGCGGCACATGAAATCTATCCATTTTTCCGCGTTTTCCTTATGCTGCGCATTCTTGGGAATGACCCAGCTGTCTATCCAGACATTGCTGCCTTCCTTCGGAATCACATATTTCAGATCAAAGCCGGCATTCGCTTTTTTGACTTCGTTCTGGATATAAAGCATTTCACCGGAATAGATCACTGCCATTGCCGCTTCGCCGCCGATCATCTTGTCGCGTACCTGATCCACGACATATGCCTGTACCATCGGTTTCTGCTTGATCAGAAGATCCTTGACCTTTTCCAGTTCGTCCTTATTAGTCGTGTTGATGTCATAGCCCAGAAGCTTTTCGCCGACCATGAAGGCATCCCGGACGGAGTCCTGCATAAGGATATTGCCCTTGTATTTTTCGTCCCAGAGGGCGTTCCAGCTGTCGGGCGCATCCGCAGCATTTACCATGGAGGTGTTGTAAATAATGCCGACCGTGCCCCAGCAGTATGGTACTGAATATTTGTTCTCCGGATCGAATGCCTTGGACTTATCGATATATTTCTGATCGATGTTCTTGTAGTTGGGAACATTCTTGAAATCGATCGGCTGGATTAAGTCATTTTTGATCATCTTTTCGATAATGTAGTCGGAAGGGCAGACCACATCGTACTTCACTGCGCCGGCTTCGATGATCGGGTACATTTCCTCGTTGGTTTCAAAGGTGTCGTAGATGACTTTGATGCCGGTTTCATCTTCGAATTTCTTCGTGACGTCTTCCCCGATATATTCGCCCCAGTTGTAAACATAGAGCGTGTTATCGGCGGTCTTGGAAGATTTGCCGCATGCGGACAGGCCGAACAGAATACAGACTGTCATGAGAACGGCCGTTCCCTTGTTGAACAATACAGATTTTTTCATAATTTCCCCCTTTTAACTGACTGTTTTTGATGCTGCAATTTTGGCATTGTGCTTTCTCGGCAGAAAGTTTGTTACCATGAGAAGAAGAAGGACGACAATGAATATGATGGCGGATAACGCGTACATGCTCGGAACAATACCGCGGCGGACCTGCGAATAGATCAGCGTGGAAAGCGTATCAATCCCGGCACCCTTTGTAAAATGGGTGATGATGAAATCATCCAGCGACATGGTGAATGCCAGAAGGAAACCGGAGACTACGCCGGGCATGATATCGGGAAACACGATCTTGAAGAATGCCTGCCGCGGCGTGGCGCCCAGGTCCTGCGCCGCCTCATAGGTGGACTTGCTGGTCTGTTTTAATTTCGGCATGACGCTCAGGATCACGTAGGGAATATTGAATGTAATGTGGCTGATCAAAATGGTGTTGAACCCGAGGGAGATCTTGAATGCGATGAAGGCAAGCATCAGCGATATCCCGGTCACGATATCCGCATTCAGCATAGGGATGTTCGTGACACCCATGCAGATGGTGCGGGGGAGTTTCCGCATGGAATTGATGCCGATCGCTGCCGCCGTTCCCATAATGGTCGCGATCAGCGCGGAAAGAAATGCAATGACAATGGTGTTCCGGAAAGCAGCCATGATCGTAGGATTGGAAAACAGCTCCGCGTACCAGGAAAGCGTAAAGCCTCCCCAGCGGGTCCTGGATTTGCTGGCGTTGAAACTCAGCACGATCATGGTAACGATCGGGATGTAAAGGAAGATCAGCATGATCACAAGATAGAAATTGCCGAAGAAACGGCGGATATTGATCCAGATATCGATATCCCGTTTTACGGGTTTGGTATTTTCCATCAGAACGCCGCTCCTTCCCCGTTTTTATCGTATTTTGCAATGACGGACATGCTGATCAGGATAAAGATCATCATGACAATGGAAAGGCCGCTTCCCAGGTTCCAGTTGCTGGCCTTTGTGAATTCCTCTTCAATGACATTTCCGATCAGGAGGATTTTGCTGCCGCCCAGAATATTGCTGATGACGAAGGTGGTGAGCGCCGGGACAAATACCATGGTAATGCCGCTGACAATTCCGGGAACGGAAAGCGGAAGCCAGATCCGCAAAAGGGTCTGCCCGAAATTGGCACCGAGATCACGTGCCGCTTCAATAATGGAGTCATCGATCTTGCTCATGGTGTTGTAGATGGGCAGGATCATGAACGGCAGGAAGTTATATACCATGCCGAGCACTATGGCACCCGGCGTGTTGATGATGGCAATGTTTTTCAGATGCAGTGCGGTAAGGAACCCGTTGATCACGCCGTTCTTTTCAAGAAGGGTCTGCCACGCAAGGGTCCTGAGAAGAAAGTTCATCCACATCGGCAGGATGAAAATGAAAACGACAAAGCTGGCGGAGCCGAGTTTTTTCCCGCGGAGGATCATGGAAAGCGGAAAAGCCAGAAGGAGGCAGATCAGCGTGCTGATGGAGGAAAGAGCCAGGGAAAGCCCGAGAGCCTTCGCATGGTCCGCACGTGCTATCGCTGCCACGTTTTCAAAGGTAAATGCACCGCTTCTGTCCGTAAGGCCGAAAACGAAGATAAGCGCCAGAGGGATTATGGTAAAGCCGATCATCCATATGATATAGGGAAAGGAGAGCAGCTTTCTGTCAGACATTGACTATGGCCTCCTCATCTTCAGATGCGGGCTTGTTCATGATCTGAATGTTGTAGGGATCCACATGGATTCCCACTTCCTGTCCCATGTCAAAGCATTTCGTGGAATGGACCAGCCATTCGTAGCCGTTTTCCGTCGTGACTTCCATTTCATAATGAACGCCCTTGAAAATGATGTGCGTCACATGGCCTTTCAGCGTGCCGTCTTCCGGCTTCACCAGTTCCACGTCTTCCGGGCGGATGACGACATCGACCGGCTTGTTTGTTCCGAAGCCTTTATCCACGCAGGGGAACTGCGCACCGAAAATCTCCACAAGTTCGTCGTGCAGCATGGTGGCGCCTATGATATTGGAGTCGCCGATAAAGTCCGCGACAAATGCGTTTGCAGGCTCGTTGTAGATCTGCTCCGGCGTTCCCATCTGCTGGATATATCCCTGGTTCATGACCACGATCGTGTCGCTCATGGTCAGGGCTTCCTCCTGATCGTGCGTCACATAGATGAAAGTGATGCCGAGCTGATTCTTTAAGCGGATCAGTTCGTACTGCATGTCCTGCCGGAGTTTTAAGTCCAGAGCACCCAGCGGCTCGTCCAGAAGGAGGAGGCGCGGCTCGTTAACGATGGCGCGTGCTATGGCTATTCTCTGCTGCTGGCCGCCGGAAAGGGAATTGACATCCCGGTTTTCGAAGCCCTGAAGGTTCACGAGTTTCAGGGCGTATTTGATCTTGTCGTCAATGTAGTCCCTGGATTTGCCGCGGATGGTAAGGCCGAAGGCAATATTTTCGGAAATGCTCATGTGAGGAAACAGAGCATATTTCTGAAAGACCGTGTTCAGCTGGCGCTTGTTGGGCGGCAGGAGGGTGATGTCGTTTCCGTCAAAGATCACGGAACCCTTGTCCGGTTTCTCAAACCCGCCGATGATCCTCAAGGTTGTGGTCTTGCCGCATCCCGAAGGTCCTAAAAGTGTCACAAAGGAATTTTCCGGGACCGTCAGATTCAGGTCATCCAGGACCATTTCTCCGTCAAAGCTCTTGAAAATATGCTGCAGGTCGATCAGTGGAGTGGACATGTATTTTTACGCTTTCCCGATTTTTTTAGGGAGATCCGTTAAAGGATCCTCTTCAGAACGAAGGCGGCGTGCTTACCCATATGAGCACGGCGCCGGTCTTGCTGGTGAGATAATGTTTCCGTTCCGATACGAAATAGAAACTTTCGCCTTTTTTTGCCTGATACAGTGTATTTCCGATATGGATCTCGACCGATCCGGAAAGGATGTGGCCGAATTCCTCCCCTTCATGCGGGTTGTCCGGGTACGTGGAACCGCCCGGTTCTATGGAGAGAAGAATTGGTTCCATCAGATTTTTCTGCGCATTGGGGATAATCCATTTTGTGATATTTTTCAGTTCGGGATCCTTTTTCTCGAAATAGTCCGATTTTCCGAAAACGATCTGCTCTTCCGGGGCGTCGTTGAAGAATTCGCCTGCGGTTGTGCCGAGTGTCTGGAGAATATCCATAAGAGTTTCTATGGAAGGAGAAGTGAGATCACGTTCCAGCTGTGAAATAAAACCTTTTGACAGTTCCGTTCTGTCGGCAAGTTCTTCCTGTGTCAGCCCGTTCAGGACACGAAGTCTTTTGATTTTGGCACCGATCTTCACGAAGCAGGTTCCTTCCCCGCGGATCCGCATTAATTGGTCCGTCGCCTTTATTCTAAACAGCAAGTTTAGTGATAATAAACCTGAAACGATTTCGATTATACAGGAACGAAGCCTCAAGTCAATAGATTTTTGAAAGAATTTATGCTATAGTGAAAAAGATTTTACGGCAGAGGATTCAGGAGGATTTTATGGCACGTAAAAAGTATGTGGCTTATGTTGGTTCCTACTCCTATACCGGGGATGCCAAGGGCATAACCCTGTACGATGTGGATGTGGAAAACGGCACCTTTAAACGCCGCTGCGAAGTGGAAGTGGACAACTCTTCCTATGTGATTGCCTCGCACAATCAGAAAACGCTCTATTCCATAGCCGATGAGGGAATCGTTTCCTTCCGGATTCTGGAAAACGGGGCTATTTCGCGGCTGAATGTAAGAAATATCAAGGGGATGAGAGGCTGCCATCTTTCCACGGATGCGGAAGACAGGTATATCTTTGTTTCCGGTTCCCATGACGGCAAGCTCACGGCCCTTGCCCTGGAGAAGGACGGCTCCGTCGGCGCAATCTGCGACGGCGTATATCATAAAGGCCTGGGATCCATAGCGGAGCGGGGTTCCCGCCCGCACATTACCTGTGCCAAGCGCACGCCTGACGGCAATTTTGTCATGGCGGCGGATCCCGGCATAGACCAGGTGACGATCTACCGGTTCGATGATGCCGAACAGAAACTTCTTCTGGCGGATGCCATACGCTGCGAACAGCAGAGTGCCCCCAGGTACTTTGCCTTTTCCCAGGATGGCAGATTTCTTTACATCATGTATGAGATGAAGAACGTGATCGAGGTATATTCCTATCATTATACGGAAAATGACCGGACGCCGGAAATCGAAAAAGTACAGGAAGTCGCGACGACCGGGTACAACAATCCCAACCAGCTGACAGCGGCAACCTGCCTTACCTTTACGGAAGACGACAACTATGTTTTCTGCGGCAATGCCGGCGACAATACGGTTTCCCTTTTCAGCAGGGACAAAAAGAACGGGATGCTGACCTGTCTGTTCAATCTTCCGATCAGCGGGGAATATCCCAAGGATGTGGCCATATTCCCGGACGGAAAGCATATCGTAAGCATCAATCATGAGAGCGGTTCGCTTACTTTCTTCAAGGTGGACTATGAAAACAAGCTTCTGATCATGAGCAGCACGGAAGTTCCCGTGAACCAGCCCAACTGCTGCGTCATGGTAGCAACGGGAATGCCTTCGAAGACTGCCAGATAAACGGCAGCCGGAACAGGAAATCATATAGAAAGAAAGGGAAATCCGCATGGCCGGTTCCGTTTACGGAGATCTGTACAGGGTGACAACATTCGGGGAGTCGCACGGCGAAGCAATCGGTGCGGTGATAGACGGCTGCCCTGCGGGACTTGACCTTTCCGAAGAAGACATTCAGGCATATCTGGACCGGAGAAAGCCGGGGCAGAGTTCTTTTACGACCAAAAGGCAGGAAAAAGACATGTGCCGCATTCTTTCCGGCGTGTTTGAAGGGAAGACTACGGGAACACCGGTCTGTGTCCTGATCGAAAATACGGATTTCCGGTCTCACGACTATGATGAGATCGCACACTGCTACAGGCCCGGTCATGCGGATTTTACCTATGACCGGAAATACGGTTTCCGCGATTATCGCGGGGGCGGCAGGAGCTCCGGGAGAGAAACCGCGGGGAGAGTGATCGGCGGTGCCGTGGCAGCAAAGGTTCTTGCCGCATTCGGCATTCAGGCACATGCCTATACCCAGAGCATAGGGCATATCATGGCGGACCCGGAAAGGTTTTCCCTGGACAAATGCCGTGAAAACCCCCTGTGGATGCCGGACGGTGAAGCAGCCCTTCAGGCGGAAGAGTATCTTAAGGAACTCATCCGGGGAAAAGACTCCGCAGGCGGTGTGATCGGCTGCATTGTAAACAATGTTCCGGCCGGCCTCGGGGAACCTGTATTTGACAAACTGGATGCCGAGATCGCAAAGGCAGTCATGAGCATAGGTGCCGTGAAAGGCGTGGAATTCGGTGCCGGATTCGCGGCAGCGCAGATGACGGGAAGCCAGGACAACGATTCGTTTGTCAGCATTGCCGGAAAGAACAAAAAACCTGTCATCCGGAAAAGATCAAACAATGCCGGCGGTATTATGGGCGGCATTTCGGACGGAAGCACCATTCTGTTTCAGGCAGCGGTAAAACCGACGCCGTCCATTTCCCGGCCGCAGCAGACCGTTACGGAAAAGGGAGAAAATACGGAGATCGAGATCAGGGGACGGCACGACCCCGTCATAGTACCGCGTGCCGTTGTGGTTGTGGAATGCATGACGAACATGGTCATTCTCGATATGCTCTTACGGAACACGTCAAGCCGTATGGACTACTTAAAGAAGATCTACGGGGATTGAACGGATAGGCAGCCCGGAGCGGAAGCAGAATAAAACACGTCAGACAAACAAAAAGGAATTCCGCGGACTTACCGGAATTCCTTTTTCATTTTGTCTGACGGATAATGTTTATTCTCTGACCGGTCTGCCCGTTCAGTTCAGCTTCTTGAAGCCCGGGAAATAGCGGAAATCCACACGCGCAATGATCTTGTTGCGGTATACGTAGGTATTTGTCCATCGCCGTGCATCCGCGGAATCGTTGCGGTTGTCGCCCAGGCACAGATATGCGCCTTCGGGGACATGGAACACCATTTCCTTTTCCGGAATCATCGGTTCCTTGATATAAGGCTCATCCAAAGGTTCCGAAGAGCCGTTCAGATAGATCTTGCCGTCCTTGATATCCACCGTGTCTCCCGGCAGCCCTATGATCCGCTTGACGAAAAGGATATTTTCGTTGTCGGGCCATTTGAAAATGATGATATCGCCGCGCTTGGGATCCGTAAAACGGTATGTAAGCCGGGATCCGATCACGCGGTCGCCCGTCATGATGGTATTTTCCATGGATGCGGACGGAACTTTGGAATTTGCGATGATGAAAGAATTCAGGAACCAGGCAATTGCTGCCGCGATCAGTATAATCTCCAGCCAGCTTAAAATTTCCCTTTTGGCACTGAAAGGTTTCTCTTCCGGCGTTTCCCCGTCGGAATTCTTTTTTCTGCTTCTCATAGAATACTCCGCTATTTGAAAAGCCGTTCACCCAACGGCTGTTAAAATCTACATCAACAGTTTAGAACTTTGACTGCACTTCCGCAAGGACTTTTTACGGAGCCGGGGGAAAAGTAACAGACGAAGCGGAAAATACATCAGTTTGCATGGAAATTTGAGGCAAGTAATGCTAAGATTACCATAAGGAAACGGTGACCGGAGGAAAGATATGGATAAAACATTGTATGACCTTATGGACTGGGCGGGCGTTGATGAAATCGTATATTCGGAATCGTCAAACCCGCATCGTATGCTGGGTCCGCATATCGTGAACGGAGGGCTGCTGATTGAGGCCTTTGTACCGACAGCGGTCAGGATAGAGGCGGTTTTGAAGAGCACCGGCAAATCCCTTCTCATGGAAGAGGAAGACGAAAACGGATTCTTTGCCTGTTATTTCAAGAATCAGCCCTGGACGGAATACATTCTGAAAATCACATATGACAATCATACAACGGAAGAGACGGAGGATCCTTATTCGTTCTCTCCGCTTTACAGCGATGAAGATCTGAAAAAATTCACGGCAGGAACGCACTACGATATCTATGACATAATGGGAGCGCATCCCGTTACAATCCGCGGGGTGAAGGGTGTCTACTTTTCCGTGTGGGCGCCGGAAGCCATGCGTGTTTCCGTGGTCGGGGATTTCAATCTCTGGGACGGACGCAGACATCAGATGCGGAAATTAAAAGACTCCGGTGTGTTCGAACTTTTCATTCCGGGCCTGGAAAATGGAACTATCTATAAATACGAGATCAAGACACGGCACGGGGATCCCATGCTGAAGACGGACCCGTATGCCAGCCGGATGGAGCTGCGTCCGGACACGGCGGGGATTGTTGACGATCTTTCTTCATTCACCTGGGACGATGAAGAGTGGATGAAGAAACGTCCGGAAATCCAGAACAACGGGAAAGAAGGAAACGGGAAACCGCTTTCCATCTACGAAGTCCATCTCGGCTCCTTCCTGAAAAAGCCCGTGGAGAAAGATGCGGACGGAAAGCAGATCAACGGCAGCGAATTCCTGAATTACCGGGAGCTTGCGGAAAAGCTGGCTTCCTATGTGAAGGAAATGCATTACACGCATGTGGAACTGATGCCTGTGATGGAGCACCCGCTGGATAATTCCTGGGGTTACGAAGTAACAGGCTATTATGCGCCGACTTCCCGTTTCGGGACGCCGGAAGATTTCATGTACTTTATGAACTACATGCATAAACAGGACATAGGCGTTATCCTGGACTGGGTCCCGGCGCATTTTCCGAGAGACCGTTTCGGACTCGGTACCTTTGACGGAAGCCATGTCTATGAGCCTTCGGATCCCAGACGCCGGGAGCACCCGCACTGGGGAACTTACATTTTCGATTACGGCCGTCCGCAGGTCAGGAATTTCCTGACGGCAAACGCATTGTTCTGGCTGGACAGATTCCATGCCGACGGAATCCGCATGGATGCGGTCGCCTCCATGCTTTATCTGGACTACGGAAAAAACGAAGGGGAATGGCTGCCCAACATTTACGGCGGCCATGAAAACCTGGAGGCCGTGGAATTTTTAAAGCAGCTGAATACCGTCTGCCGGGAACATTTCCCGGGAACGTTACTGATTGCCGAAGAAAGCACCGCATGGCCCAAGATCACGGGATCCGTGCGCGATGAAGGCCTGGGCTTTGACTACAAGTGGAACATGGGATGGATGAATGATTTTCTGGGCTACATGTCCTATGATCCTCTCTACCGCGGGGAACATTACGGCGAGCTGACTTTTTCCATGCTTTATCAGTACAGTGAAAACTTTATTCTGGTTCTTTCTCACGATGAAGTGGTCCACGGAAAAAGCTCCCTCGTGAACAAAATGCCGGGCGCTACCTTTGAGGAAAAATTTGCCAATCTCCGTGCGGCTTACGGGTTCATGATGATGCATCCCGGGAAGAAACTTCTGTTCATGGGGCAGGAATTCGCGCAGATGGATGAATGGAACGAAAATACCGGAGTGGAATGGAACCTCCTTCAGTATCCCATTCATCAGCAGATGAAGTCCTATGTCAGTGACCTGAACAGATTTTACGGAGAACACGAGGCGCTCTGGAAGCTGGACGATGACCCGGACGGTTTCGAATGGATAAACTGTCATTCCTGGAAGGAAAACGTCATCGCATTTTTAAGAAAGAGCAGGGACGAGCGGCAGATGCTTCTTGTTGTCTGCAATTTCACGCCGATCAGCTATCCCAAATTTAACGTCGGCGTTCCGTTCTACGGAAAATATAAGGAAATTTTCAATTCCGACGATAAGACATACGGCGGGACCGGCAAGACAAACAAAACGGAAAAACTGCCCGTGAAGATGGATGTAGACGACAAGGATGAAGGAATTACCGTATGCCTGCCGCCCATGTGCGTCCTGGTGTTTTCCTGTGAAAAGGCAGAACGTCCCGTGAAGGGAATCAAAAAGGCCGCTTCTTCTGTGACGGCGGCAAAAGACAGAAGCGGGAAAAAGAAAACCGCTGCGAAGGGGAAAAAGAAAACGGCAGCGGGAGAAAAGAAGAAAACCGCAGTAAAAAACAAGCCGCTTAAGGGAGCATCCGTGTCCGTTACCAGGGAAAGAGCGCGCACATGAACGAAGCAATACAGTCTTTCCGGAATGAGATCATTTCCGCACAGCCGGAAATCCTGTCCGTTATCTGGCAGATCATTATCATTTTTCTGATCTTTTTTATCGGCCGGATAGTCATAGGCAAGGTAACCGGTGTGATCGACCGCGCCATGGGGCGCTCAGGAAGAATTGAGCCGGGTGTAAGGCATTTCCTGGTTTCGCTTATCCGGATGATCTTCTATTTTATCCTGATCCTGATCATTGCACGCAGACTGGGGATTTCCAATACCAGCCTTGCGGCAGTCGTGGCATCCGGCGGACTTGCGCTGGGCCTTGCCCTGCAGGGCAGTCTGCAGAATTTTGCGGGCGGCATTCTTATTCTTACCATGAAACCGTTTTCTGTCGGCGATTACATTTCCTGCGCATCCGGGGAAGGGACCGTAAAGGCGATCGGTCTTGTCTACACGACTCTCTGCACCATGGATAACAGATCGGTGACCGTTCCCAACGGGACTCTTTCCAACGGCGTTATCACGAACATGTCCGGATATGACATTCGCCGCTTTGAGATTTCCTTCGGCGTGTCCTATAATGCCGATACGGAAGAAGTCCGGAAGATCGTAACGGAAACAATACGCGAAAACAAGGATGTGCTTCCGGACAAGCCGGTAACGGTTGCCTTAAAGAGTTTCGGAGACAGCAGCGTGCTTCTTTCCGCTTTCGGATGGTCGGGAAAAAAGAGTTACGAAGAGTTTCTTACCCTGCAGTCGAACTTAAGAGAAGCAGTGAAGAAAAGACTTGATGCGGAAAAAATATCCATTCCTTTCCCGCAGATGGATGTGCATATCCGTCAGTAACAGAAGAAAGATCGGAGGAAATGACATTTTGAAACGTGCTTGCGGTATTTTACTTCCGGTATCCAGTCTGCCGGGACATTACGGAATAGGGTGTTTTTCATCCAGGGCATATGAGTTTGTGGACAGACTGAAAAAAGCCGGGCAGAGCTACTGGCAGATTCTTCCGCTGGGGCCTACCGGATTCGGCGATTCCCCGTATCAGGCATTTTCGTCCTTTGCGGGGAATCCTTATTTTATTGACCTTGACGAACTCGTAAAGCAGGGATATCTGAATGCGGACGAACTTGCGAAAACGGACTGGGGCAGTGACGAAGCTTCCGTGGATTACGGAAAAATATGGCAGAACCGCTGGCCGGCCCTGAAAAAAGCTTTCCTTGCATTCCGCGCGAAGGGGAATCCGGAGCAGTTTGAAGAAGACAGGAAGAGCCTGGACCCGGAGACACGGGAATTCTGCCTGTATCAGGCAATCAAGGACAGCGAAGGCGGGAAACCGTGGCAGGAATGGGAAGACAGTGTCCGCCTCAGGAAACCGGAAGCCCTGGAAAAGGCGAGGGATGCTTTCAAAGAGGAAATTGCCTTTTACGAATGGATACAGACGGAATTCAACAGGCAGTGGACCAGGCTGAAAAAATATGCGAATGCGGCCGGAATAGAGATCATAGGCGACATGCCCTTTTACGTGGCACCGGATTCCGCGTGCGCATGGGCGCACCCGGAACTGTTCCAGTTTAATGAAGACAGGAAACCGGTCAGGGTGGCAGGATGTCCGCCGGATTATTTTTCGCCGGACGGCCAGTTCTGGGGGAATCCGGTCTATGACTGGGAATATCACAGGAAGACCGGCTACGCCTGGTGGATCAGCCGCATCAAGTATGCGCTTTCGCTTTACGATTATGTCCGAGTGGATCATTTCCGCGGTTTTGACGAATACTATGCCATTCCGGCCGAAAATAAAAATGCGAGAAACGGAAAATGGGAAAAGGGACCCGGCATGGAAATTTTCCGGGAAATGCAGGATCAGCTGTCCTCAAAATACAGCACGCTTCCCATTATTGCGGAGGATCTCGGTCTTATGACGGAATCGGTCCTGAAGCTGGTGCGCGATTCCGGATTCCCGGCAATGAAGGTCCTTGAATTTGCCTATGATTCCGACAACCGGAATCTTTATCTTCCGCACAATTATATCCGGAACTGTGTGGCCTACACCGGCACGCACGACAACCAGCCCCTGATGGGTTGGATTTGCGGCATGAACAAGGACACGCGGCTTCATATGATCCGTTATCAGGGCGGAGAACATACCCCGGAGAATGACCTTTACTGGGACTGCATCCGGACGGTTCTTTCCAGCATAGCCGATACTGCCATTATTCCCATGCCGGATTATCTGGGACTGGGCGATGAAGGCAGAATAAACACGCCTTCCTCCGTAAACGGAAACAACTGGAAGTGGAGAATGAAAGAGAATGCCTTTTCCGATGATCTGATCTGTCACTGTGATATGCTTTCAGGACTTTACGGAAGAAAGTAAAGTCCTGAAATAAGAAGTTTGTGTTTATTTCAGTTCGCCGGCTTTTCCGTGGAAATGACGGAAGCCGGTGTAGTGGATTTTGCGGAAGTTTCCGATGTTGCCCTGGTCGTTTTTTCAGTGGAACTTTTTGCCGTCGTGGATTTTTCGGCGGAGGATGTTTCCCCGGCCTTTGTGGTTTCCTTTGCCGCAGAAGTTTCCTTTGTCCTGGTGCTTTCTTTTGTCGCCGAAGTTTCTTTTGCTTTTGTGGTTTCTTTGGCTTTTGTGGTTTCCTTAGCCGCGGAAGTTGTCTTTGTCTTGGTACTCTCTTTTGCCGCAGTGGTTTCTTTCGCTTTTGTTGTCTCTTTTGACGACGTTCCCTTGCCGGATGACGTTGTTCCCGATGAAGTCTTGCTGCTGCCGGTATCGGTACCGGTGCCTGAAGCGCTTCCGTGGTTCTGTGTAAGGGACAGACTGTCGTATGTTACAACGACTTCGTTTCCCACCTTGTCCTTTGCGTGGATCTCAAGGGAATCCGTATCGGTCATAAGGACTGCGGTCCCGTTCTTTTCATCGTATTCGGAAGGAACCACCCTTGCGCCGTTGGTATCCAGCGCATAGATGGAACTGTAGTCCACGCCGGCCTGCGAGTCCTCCAGCGTAATGGTGACGGCACCGTTCTCTATGCTTTCGTTACTGATGGAAGGCGGGGCGTCATCAATGGAGTTGATCGCTTCGTATTCCGTTTTTTTCATACCGTTGAAATTGGCGGCATCTATTTCCAGCGTGCCGTTGGTGCTTAAGACTGCCGTATAGGTCCGGTTTCCGACCGACTTCATTTCCACAGGCGTATCGCCGAGCTTTACGGTGAAACTTTTCACCGGGAAAAAGTTCGTAAGCGAGATGGTGATCGGAACCGTTTTATAATCGGTCGTGTCCGAAACCGTGAGCTTGAAATCAGGCTGGACGGTTGCAAGATAAAAGATGATCAGATTTACGACTATAAAAGGAAGAAGCCAGAACACGAAAAAATTCCGGGGCCTTTTTTCCGGCTTGACTGTTTCCGGAGTCTTCAGTTCATTCAGATCATTCAGGTCTTCTGTTTTTCTGTATGATTTCATTTTGTTCTCCGATGCGTTGTCGCTACAGTCTTTCAGTTTAGCAAAGTTTTTCATAACTGACAAGCAGAGAGAGGCAACCTTGTAACGGAATCCATGCAATATTACGGAAAAAGACAGGGTATCTTAAGAATTATTCCTGATTCCCATGCTACAATGGAGTCCTGTCATGGTGAAAGGGGTGGGTCATGCTTGAAAAATGTCTGAAAAAAGCGGCTGCAGGGCTGCTTACTGCGGTACTGACCGCGGGAATGGTATTTACCGGGAATGTTTCCGTAAAAAAAGTTTATGCGTCGGAAACGCTGAAAACGGAATTTTCGCTTTACTTTGCAGGACAGGGATGGTCGGAATGGTCGGAGGATGACCGGCGCGTTTACCGGACGTCCACGTATCCCGCGGGATTCAAGGCAGGTCTTTCCGGTCAGCCGGAAGGCATGTCCGGAACCATTCAGTATGCCGTCAATGTAAGCGGACAGGGATGGACCGGAACTTTTGAAAACGGCGCGGTTGCCGGAAGCGAGAGCGATGACGCACCTCTGGAAGGGATCCGTGTCTGGCTGAACGGAGAACTGAAGAATCATTACGATATCTATTACAGAGCCATGGTACAGGGAAAGTGGGAAGACTGGGCCATGAACGGGAAAGATGCAGGCGAGGCCGGTGTCGGGAAACACATCGACGGAGTCCGCATCACCGTGGTGAACAAGGGAGAAGCACCGAAGGAAAATACGGAAACAGGCGTCGTTGATCCGACAAAGCCCATGGTGGCGCTGACATTTGACGACGGACCTGGTAACTTCGAGGACAGGATCCTTACCGCGCTGGAAAGCACGGGGAGCAGAGCTACCTTCTTCATGGTGGGAAGACGTGTTGCCGCCCATGCGGATGCCGTGAAAAGAATGGTGCAGGACGGATGCGAACTGGGAAACCATACCTGGGATCACCCCAAGCTGACAAGACTTTCCGCAGCTGCCATTCAGGCAGAGATCGCACAGACCAACGATGTTATCCAGAGCGCTGCGGGACAGCCGGCCACGGTAGTCCGTCCCCCGTACGGTGCCGTGAATGATAAGGTAAAGACGGCTCTTGCACAGATGGGATATGCGTCCGTTCTGTGGCATATCGATACGCTGGACTGGAAAACGCGGGATACGGCCAATACCGTGAACGTGGTGTTGAGTCAGGTTCAGGACGGGGATATCATTTTAATGCACAGCATTTATGAACAGAGCGCGGCGGCGGCAGAGCAGATCATTCCGGAGCTTGTGAACAGAGGTTACCAGCTTGTGACCGTGAGCGAACTTGCCAATGCCCGCGGCGGTATGACGCCGGGCGGAGTTTACGGCGCTTTCCGCCCGTAAATTCCAAATCCCTGATAATAACGGAACCGGGGAAAGGCAATCGGAGCCGAAAAGACAGGCCAAAAACAGAATATACAACAAGAGAAACGGCAGTCCTTGCGAGACTGCCGTTTCCCTTGTTAGAGTGATATAGGAGTGCATAAATGCACTTTGACAGTGTGTCTCAACGCAAGAGAAACAACACCATCGAGTTCAATATATCACATTGACGGATTACAGGCAAGAGACAGAAACGAAATTTTCCATAAATTTATATCCGAACCTATTAAGTATGATATTTCCGGATATTTTGTCACAAACCGTGAGGAATTTCTTGACATCCGGATTAATACGTGTTATAGTACACATAGAACATATACAGCCCGGAAGCGGGCTTTTTTCAAACCGGAAAGAGGTGAAAGCCATGAACATCAGCAAATTTACACAGAAATCGCAGGAAGCGGTGGAAGCCGCCCAGAAACTGGCAATGGAAAACGGGAACCAGCAGATTGACGAAGAACATCTTCTGGCTGCCCTTCTTAAGGAAGAGGATTCCCTGATCGCGAATCTGATCAGCAAGATGGGCATACAGAAGGAAACATTTACAGGGGAGGCGGAAGCTCTGATCGCCAGGCTTCCCAAGGTATCCGGTTCTTCCGGCCAGGAATACATTACCAATGATCTGAACAAAGTACTTACCTCTGCGGAGGATGAGGCAAAATCCATGGGAGACGAGTATGTTTCCGTGGAACACCTTTTCCTTTGCATGCTGAAATATCCCAATCAGGCCGTGAAGGAACTTTTCCGCGCCTACGGGATAACAAGGGAGAAATTTCTTCAGGCGCTTTCTTCCGTGAGAGGGAATCAGAGAGTTACCAGCGACAACCCGGAGGTCACCTATGACACGCTGAACAAGTACGGGTATGATCTGGTGGAACGGGCAAGGGATCAGAAACTGGATCCCGTGATTGGACGTGACGAGGAAATCCGGAACGTGGTCCGCATCCTGAGCAGAAAGACCAAGAACAATCCGTGTCTGATCGGGGAGCCCGGCGTCGGAAAAACCGCCGTCGTGGAAGGGCTTGCCCAGAGAATTGTGAGAGGCGATGTCCCGGAAGACTTAAAGGACAAGAAGCTTTTTGCACTGGACATGGGTTCGCTTGTCGCGGGCGCAAAGTACCGCGGCGAATTCGAGGAGAGGCTTAAAGCCGTTCTGGAGGAAGTGAAGAAATCCGAAGGCGGCATCATCCTCTTTATCGATGAACTGCATACGATCGTGGGAGCGGGTGCAACGGAAGGAAGCATGGATGCCGGCAATATGTTAAAGCCCATGCTGGCAAGAGGTGAGCTGCACTGTATCGGTGCGACCACACTGGACGAATATCGCAAGTACATTGAGAAAGATGCGGCACTTGAGAGAAGGTTTCAGCCCGTACTGGTGGAACAGCCGACGGTGGAAGACACGATCTCCATTCTGAGAGGGCTGAAGGAACGCTATGAAAATTTCCATCACGTGAAGATCACGGATGGTGCACTTGTTTCGGCTGCAGTGCTTTCCGACCGCTATATCACGGACCGGTTTCTTCCGGACAAGGCGATCGACCTGGTCGATGAAGCCTGTGCCATGATCAAGACCGAAATGGATTCCATGCCGGCGGAACTCGATGAACTGAACCGGAAATGCACACAGATGAAGATTGAGGAAACGGCACTGAAGAAGGAAACCGATACCCTCAGCAAAGAACGTCTGGAAGCACTGCAGAAAGAGCTTGCGGAAAAAGAAGAGAAATTCAAAGAGCAGAAATCCAGATGGGAAAATGAAAAGAACAGCGTAGGCAATCTGGCGAAACTCCGTCAGGAGATTGAAGACGTGAACCGTGAAATCGAAACCGCACAGCAGCAATACGATCTGAACAAGGCGGCCGAGCTTCAGTACGGGAAACTTCCGAAACTTCAGAAACAGCTGGAAGACGAAGAAAAGAAAGTCAAGGGAGAAGATTTAAGTCTCGTTCACGAACAGGTGACGGAAGACGAGATCGCAAAGATCATTTCCCGCTGGACCGGTATTCCTGTTTCGAAACTGAACGAATCCGAAAAGAGCAAAACGCTTCATCTGGACGATACGCTTCATAAGAGAGTGATCGGACAGGACGAAGCTGTGGAAAAGGTGGCGGAAGCCATTCAGAGAAGCAAGGCGGGGATCAAGGATCCTTCGAAACCCATCGGCAGTTTTCTGTTCCTCGGACCGACCGGCGTCGGCAAAACGGAACTGGCCAAGTCGCTTGCGGAAGCACTCTTTGACGATGAAAGCAACATGGTGCGGATAGACATGTCCGAGTACATGGAGAAATTCTCCGTGTCCAGACTGATCGGAGCGCCGCCGGGATATGTAGGCTACGATGAAGGCGGCCAGCTCACGGAAGCCGTGAGAAGAAAACCGTACTCCGTTGTGCTGTTCGACGAGATCGAAAAGGCACATCCTGATGTATTCAATATCCTTCTCCAGGTTCTTGACGACGGAAGGATAACGGATTCCCTCGGGAAGACCGTGGACTTCAAGAACACCATCATCATCATGACCAGCAATATCGGTTCCGAGTTCCTGCTGAACGGAATTGACAAGGACGGCAACATCCGCCCGGAGGCGGAGAAGGCGGTGACGGAGGAGTTAAGAAGCAAGTTCCGTCCGGAATTTTTAAACCGTCTGGATGAGATCATCATGTTCAAGCCGCTGACAAAGGACAACATAGGCGGGATCGTTGATCTGCTCATTAAAGATACCAACAAGAGACTTTCCGACCAGCAGATTTCCATTGAACTTACGCCTGCTGCAAAGCAGTTCGTGATCGACCACGGGTATGACCCGACATTCGGGGCAAGGCCGCTGAAGAGGTATCTGCAGAAGCATGTGGAAACACAGGCGGCAAAGCTGATCCTCGGAGAGAACGAGAGCAAGGTGCACGAAGGATCGGTCATCGTCATGGATGTCAGCAAAACGAAGGACGACCTGATCGCGAAGGTAAAATAAGCATAGAACATAAAAGCACCGTCATTCCGGGATTAACGGGATGGCGGTGCTTTTCTTCTGTTGCTTTTTACGGATCTGCAAAACTGCTTTTCTGTCCGGGCTCAGGAAACTCAGGCTTTTTTCTTATCGCCCAGGCTTAAGATCAGGTTCAGCAGGATGCCGAAGATCGCGGCGCCCGCAATGCAGGGAACCTGAAGACCGAAGAACGGGATGTTTCCGTTGAACGCGTACTGTCCGCCGATGCCGATCACCATGACGGAAGCGATAACCGCGATATTCTTGCTGTCGAACATGTCCACTTTCTTTTCAATCATGATGGCAATACCCTGTGCGGCAATGGCGCCGAACAGATAAACTTCAAGTCCGCCGATGACAGCCTTGGGGATGCCGTAGATGGCCTGGATAAGTGGGGTGAAGAAGGAGATGATCATGGCGATGAAGGAAGCGACAATCAGTACCGGGATGGAGAAGACTCTGGTGATTGCCATGGTGGAAATGTTTTCGCCGTAGTTGGTTCCTGCGGGACCGCCGACCACGCCGGAGATCATATCGCATAAGCCGTCGCCGATCAGGTTCTTGTCCAGCATGGAAGCCAGGTCATATTTCTTGGAGCTTCCTTTTTTCTTGGCCAGGTCATTTACGTAGATATCGATCTGATAGATATGCGCCGTGGATTCCGGAATGGTCGCAATGGCGATCGGCATGATGGCCAGTACGGCGGCAGCGGAAGGCAGCGGGAAGGAGAATGCCGGGACCGCGAATATGCCGAGACGGAACGGCGAAGCGGCAAGGGCCTCAGCCGGCATGGCACGGAAAAGACTCATGGAGGGACCGCCGATGGCGTAAAGAAGGCCGGCGGCTATGCAGCCCGTGGCGGCGCCGAGAAGCAGCGGAAGCTGTCCCAGGAAACCTTTCAGATAACGGGTATACAGGATGGTGGAGAACAGTGTGATCAGGGAAACGACCCAGACCCAGCTGGTGTTGAAAACAGTAGCGGCGGTATCCTTAGCCAGAGCAACAGGGGCTGCATCGGAAAGGGCACTGCCTGCCAGCGTAAGGCCGATGATCATGGAAATGGAACCGGTGATGGTGGGAGGAAGGATATGCTCCACCGCTTCATGGCCGCTGTAACGGACCAGAAGGCCTGCCGCAACGGACACCAGGCCGGAAAGAATAATTCCGAACTGCGCGTACTGGATCAGCTGCGTGGGAAGAATATGGGTGGAAGCGAAGATCTGAAGCTGCTCCGGCGTTCCCTGCGTGGCAACCATGCTGGAAATAGCCGTCAGATAAGCAAAACTGGAACCGTAATAAAGAGGGATCTTCTTGCCGGTGATCAGAATAAAACAGAGAGTGGAAAGACCGCTTGCGAAAATGGTAGTGGAAACCTGAAACCCTGTGATCAGCGCGACTGCTATGGTCGCCGGAAACATGACAATTACCTGTTGCAGTGCATAAAGAAACAATTTTCCGAATTCCGGGGACTCGTCGGGCAGATACCCGATTACCGCCTTACTCTTTTCCATACTGATTTCCTCCCGTATTTTCCTTCTAAAATACCATTATGCGCTTCCGAAATCAAGCAGACATTATGCCATCTTTATGCTATAATACCGATAATTATAGGCAATTTGACCAATCGGAGGCTTTATGCAGATATTTATTGCGGTTCTTCTTTATCTGTGGGTCTTTGCAATCGGCTTTTTTGCGGGCCGCATGCTGGACATGATCCTGTACGATATGCCCAAAGACGACATGTTTCGGTTCGGCAGAAAAAGCAGTTCCTATCAGGACGGCGAGCTGTATGCCAAATACCTTCATACGGAATTTCTGACGGCCTTCGCCTTTGTGGCCGTTTTTATGGAATGGGGCTTTTCCTGGGAAGTGATCTTCCCCTGTATCCTGACGCTGGCCATGATCACCGCCTGTGTGCAGTTAAACAGGAACAAGCCGGTAGGAAGGGTCAACCTGATCATCCTTCTTCTTTCCCTTGCCGCGGTACTGTTTCTGTATATCAGCGCCATCATCAACCTTAAGGGGTTAAAGGTGGCTGTCCTTCTGTGCTTCAATGCCGTCGTTGCGGTCATCCTGACTTTCCTCTTGACGCTCATCCGCAGAAAGAAACCTTTTCTGACCAATCTTACAACGGGGGTGTGGATTACCGTCATATTCATCAGCTGGGTTAATTTTCTGATCCTGAGGATTTTCCCGTTCATCTATACGGTTCCTGTTGCAGCGGCGTCATAAGGAGAGCTTTTATGACTAATGTACTGAGTGCTGCCGGCGAATTCTGGCTCTGGTCCATGCAGCATCTTCTGATGATCAATATCCTGCTTTCAATCCTGATCATCTTTTTTCAGCGCCGCGATCCCCAGTCCACATGGACCTGGCTCCTGGCCCTGAACGCCATCCCGGTCTTCGGTGTTCTGTTGTACCTTCTTCTGGGACAGAGTTTCCGGAAATCCAAAATGTTCAAGGTAAAGGAAGCGGACGACCGTTTAAGATACCCGGTCCGTACACAGGAAAGGATCCTGGAGGAGCTTGGAAAGTACGAGGACGATGCAGCCACACGCGATTATACAGATTTGATCATGTACAATCTGCGCGCCGGTTCTTCCATTCTGACCGTGAAGAACAGCATCAAGATTTTTACGGACGGGAACGAAAAATTCAGGGACCTGATGCAGGAAATCCGGAACGCGAAGCATTTCATCCATATCCAGTACTACATCATCAAGAACGATTTCCTGTTTGACGAGATTTCGGAAGAACTGAAGAAGAAAGTGAAGGAAGGCGTGGAGGTCCGCATCCTCTGCGACGGAATGGGCGGCCGGTTCATGCCGGGCAGAAAGTGGAAGGAACTCAAAAAATGCGGCATCCGGGTCGGGATCTTTTTCCCGCCTACCCTCGGGAAGATAAACCTCCGTGTCAATTTCCGGAACCACCGGAAGATTGTCGTCATAGACGGAAAGATCGGATATGTGGGCGGGTTCAACATAGGAAAGGAATACGTTGACCGGAGCAAGCGGTTCGGGCACTGGAGGGACACGCATCTGAAAATCTGCGGGGAATCCGTGGATTCGCTGGAATTCCGGTTTGCCCTCGACTGGCATTACGCGACGCAGGAAAATCTGTTCACGGATCAGAAATACCTGGAGAAGACCAGCCGCAGAATCAATCCCCTGAAAGGCCTTCCTGACTATACCGGAACGGAGAGACCGCTTGCTGTACAGATCGTGACCAGCGGCCCCGACTCTTCCATGGAGCGGATCAGGGACAATTACCTGGAACTGTTCAACAAGGCCAAAGACCACATCTACATCACGACACCGTATTTTATCCCGGACAGCGCCGTGCTGAGCGCACTCTTAATTGCCGTTAAATCCGGCGTGGACGTAAGGCTCATGATCCCCTGCAAGCCGGATCATCCGTTTGTCTACTGGGCCACCACAAGCTGGGCGGGAACGCTTCTGGATGCCGGAGGAAAGATCTATACCTATCAGAACGGATTTATCCATGCAAAATCCGTCATGGTGGACGGACATGCGTCCTGTGTGGGAACCGCCAATATGGATATCCGCAGTTTCAGCCTGAATTTTGAAGTCAACGCAACCATCTACGATCCCGAGACGACGGAAGAACTGGAACAGGTCTTCCGGGACGACATGGAGAACCACTGCCGGGAAATCATGCCGGACGAATATCATAAGCGCAGCTGGTACATGCGTTTCCTGGAGCAGATCAGCCGCCTGTTCAGCCCGTTGCTATAGGGAGGGAGCTCATATGATCCGTCTTATATTTGCCGCACTCGCTTTGATCATCTATCTCATACTGTGGCTTCCGCTCATGCTCATCCTCCTTCTTGTCAGGAAGCGCAACCGGAAACTTTCGGCAAAGATAGCTCTGATCTGGGCGGTACCGTTCCTCAAGCTTATCCTGTTCATTTCGGGAAGCAAGGTCACGGTGATCGGGAAGGAAAACATTCCGACGGATGAGGCAGTCCTTTTTGTCAGCAACCACCGCAGCATTTTCGATGTGATCACGGCGGTCGCCTGTATGCCTGTCCATGCGGCATTCATGGCAAAGATCGAGCTTTCCGGATACCCGCTGTTTTCCCAGTGGCTGACGCTTCTGGATGTCCTGTTTCTGGACCACACCGACATCAAACAGGAGCTGAAGAGCATTTTAAAAGCGATCGATCTGATCAAAGACGGAACATCGGTCTGGATCTGTCCGGAAGGGACCAGAAACAAGAATAACGACAATGAAAATCTCCTGGAGTTCAAGGAAGGGTCCCTTAAGATGGCGGAGAAAACGGGATGCCGGGTGGTGCCGGTCGCATTTTACGGCACAAGAGAAGTGTTTGAGCGGCAGTTCCCGAAACTTGTTCCTTCCCGTATTACCATGGAGTTCGGAAAACCGTTCCGGATAAAAGAACTTCCGGAAGACATGCGGAAGAGAGCCGGATTATATTCACGGGAAGTGATCTCCGGAATGCTCCGGAAAGAAACAGAGAGACGTAAGGAAACAGAGAAACAATGAGACGTAAGGAAACAGAGAAACAATGAGACGCAAGGAAACGAGGATATAATGGATTTAAATGAAATCCGCGGACAACTGGATATAACGGATCAAAAGATATCGGCGCTCTACGAGGAGCGCCTTAAGCTGTGCGAAAAAATTGCGGAATTCAAGATCGAAAACCATAAGGAAGTCCTGGACAGAAAACGGGAAGAGGAAAAGCTGAAAGCCGTGAGGGAATCCGCATCAACGGAGTTCAATGCCGAAGCGCTGGAAGAACTTTACAAGCAGATCATGACCGTTTCCCGGCGCTGCCAGTATATCCGGATGGGGGAAAAAGGAATCCGTCCGGAAATGGGATTTTCACCTGTGGAAAAACTTCCCGCCCCGAAGAGGGTGGTTTATCAGGGGGTGGAAGGCGCCTATTCCCAGATGGCGGCGGAAGCCTTTTTCCGGGAGAGCCCGGAAGCGGAAATTGCCCATGTTCCTTTTTTTGAAGATGCGGTAAAAGAGGCGGAGAGCGGGAAAGCAGATTATGCCGTGGTCCCGATCGAAAATTCTTCCGCCGGTGCCGTAACGGATACCTACGACCTTCTGATGAAGCACGATGTTGCGGTCGCGGGAGAATATTTTCTGCCGGTCCGTCATGCACTTTTAGGCCTCCCCGGCGCAGAGCTTTCCGATATCCGCACCGTGTACTCCCACGCACAGGGACTTATGCAGTGTTCCACCTTTCTTTCCGCGCACAGGAACTGGCAGCAGATCAGCATGGCCAATACCGCCGTTGCCGCAAGAAAAGTCATGGAAGACAGGGACAGATCGCAGGCAGCCATAGCCAGCACGCTTGCCGGGAAACTCTATTCCCTGTCGGTGCTTCAGGAAAATATCAGCGAGAACGAGAAGAACACGACCCGGTTTGTCGTACTGACCGGCAGGAAGATCTACCGGAAAGATGCGGGGAAGATCAGCCTGATCTTTGAACTGCCGCACAGGAGCGGGTCGCTTTACAACCTGCTGGGAAATTTTATCTTCAACCACATCAACATGACAAAAATAGAATCCCGCCCCATCCCTGACCGTTCCTTTGAATACCGGTTTTTTGCGGATATCGACGGGAACCTGAGCGAGCCTGCCGTATTAAATGCGATCGCGGGGATCCGTGCAGAAGCAGCTGCCGTAAGAATTTTGGGGAACTACTGAGAAACAGCCGGCGCGCCCGGAGAAGAGGAACTTAAATGAACATTCATCAGCTTGTGCTTTACCGCCATTTCCGTTACCAGTCGCTTTTCGAGTCGCTGTGCGGCCTTTCGGAAGAAGAAAGCGGAGAAAAAAAGAGCAGGAACCTGTACGACTGTGCCAACGGCCTGATCGAGCTTGCCGGAAAGTACGGATTTGAAGGGAACCTGTGGCACTGCTTTCTGGCGTTCTGCCTTGCCAACAACGAGAATGCCTATTCCACGGCATCGGAGATCGTAGGGAAACCGGCCGGGACACTGAACGACCTCATGCTGAATGACTGCATGGTCTTCAAGGAGCTCTTTGACCGCGACCTGATGAAGTGCGGAAAAGAGGACGATGCGGAAGAATGCCGGATATTAAATGACCTTTCCGATTACCATGCGGCCGGTACGGGAAAAGTCTTCAATAAAAGGATCCGCGACCGCATTGTGGAACTTGCCGTTTCTCTTGAAAAGACAAAGGGCGCGGAAGAGTTCAAGGACATTGTCACGGAATTCTACCGGGAATTCGGTGTCGGAAAATTCGGGCTGAACAAGGCTTTTGACGTGGAAGAACTGTCCGACGGGAAAGCCTATATAGAGCCGATCACCCGTATAGAACATATCTATCTGAAGGACCTTGTCGGATATGAAATGCAGAAAAAGGCGCTGACGGAAAACATGGAGGCGTTCCTTGCGGGACTGCCCGCAAACAATGTTCTTCTTTTCGGCGATGCCGGCACGGGGAAAAGCTCCTGCGTGAAAGCGATCGAAAACGAATATTACGACAGAGGGCTACGGATCATAGAAGTTTACAAGCATCAGTTCAAACTGCTCTCCGATATTTTAGAGCAGGTCAAGGACAGGAATTACAAGTTCATCATCTACATGGATGACCTTTCCTTTGAAGAAAGCGAGCTGGAATACAAATACCTGAAGGCCATCCTGGAAGGCGGGCTGGGGAAACGCCCGCAGAACGTGATGATCGTGGCAACCAGCAACAGACGGCATCTGATCCGGGAAAGCTTCCGCGACAAGGAGGAAGTGGACGAGGAGCTGCACACAAGGGACACGGTGCAGGAAAAGCTTTCGCTGGCCGCAAGGTTCGGACTGACCATCTATTTCGGATCCCCGGACCGGAAAGAATTCCGGGAGATCGTAAAGGCACTTGCAAGGCGGAACGGAATTGAAATGCCGGAGCAGGAACTGTTTGATGAAGCCGGCAGATGGGAACTGGAACACGGCGGACTGTCCGGACGCACGGCAAGTCAGTTCATCATTTATCTGCAGGGCCGGAAAAGCTCAGGCACAGCGCAGGAAGCGGGGAGGTAATCCATATGGCAATCAGACGTTTTGCCGCAATCGATGTGGGATCGTTTGAACTGGAAATGGGGATCTATGAGATAGGACCCAAGATCGGTGTCCGTCAGGTGGATTTTGTCCGTCACGTGATCGCGCTCGGAAAAGATACCTATACCACGGGAAAGATCAGCTATGCCCTGGTGGAGGAAATGATATCCGTGCTGGACGATTTCACCGGGATCATGAAGGAATACAAGGTGGACGCCTACCGCGCCTATGCCACAAGCGCCATGCGGGAAGCTTCGAACAGCCAGATCATCCTGGACCAGATCAAGGTCAGGACCGGAATAGACGTGAAGATCATTTCCAATTCCGAACAGCGTTTCATAGGATATAAGGCTATTGCCGCCAAGGACGATATGTTCAACAAGGTCATCAAGGACGGGACTGCGATCGTGGACGTGAGCTTCGGCAGCATGCAGATCACGCTTTACGATAAAGGAAATATCATCAGCACGCAGAACCTTTCGCTGGGTGTCCTGAGAATACGCGAAACACTGGCAAAAATTTCCATGCCAAGAGAAGAAAAGACCGCCATCCTGGGCGAACTCGTGGACAACGAACTTGCCACCTATCAGAAACTTTACTTAAAGGATCAGTCCGTCAAATGCATGATCGGGATAGGCGAAACCATCATGATGCTGTTCAGACGGATTGCCGCAGTCACGGGAACGGATCCGCAGAAGAACTTCATCACCAAAGAAGATTTCCGGAAAGCCTATGCCTATATTCTGGCAAGGACCGAGGACGAGATCGAGGAAGCGTTGGGCGTGGATTCCGAATTTGCCAGCGTTTTCGGACCGTGCATCTTAATCTACAGCCGCGTGTTCGAACTTCTGGGCGCGCAGACCATATGGCTTCCCGGCACGCTCCTTACGGACGGCATTGCAGCGGAATACGCAGAGGACAACGGCCTGATCAAACTGAAGCATAATTTCCAGGACGATATCCTGGAAGCTTCCCGGAACATAGCCAAGCGTTACCGCGGGATAAACCGGCATATCATGAACGTGGAGCAGAACGCCGTTTCCATTTTCGACGCCATGAAAAAATACCACGGGCTCGGGGAAAGGGACCGGCTGCTGCTGGAACTTTCCGCCATCCTGCATAACTGCGGAAAATTTGTCAGCATGAGGGCACCGGCCGCCTGTACCTACGATATTATCTCCTCATCGGAGATCATAGGGATTTCCCATGCCGAGAGAATAACGGTCGCAAAGATCGTACGGAATCTGGAGGATTTCTCCTATGACGAAACATCCATGCGGATAGCAAAACTTACCGCCATGCTGCGCCTTGCCAATTCCCTGGACCGTTCGCACCGGCAGAAGGTGCAGGACTACAAATTCAAAATGAGCGGCGACAATGCGCTTATGATCACCACGAATTTTTCCGGCGACATGACGCTGGAATTCATGAGCTTTGAACAGCACAAACAGTTCTTTGAGGAAATCTTCGGGATCCGGCCCATGCTGATCCAGAAGAAGACGTTATAAAAGCGGAGGAGACGATCATGAAAGATTTAAGCGATCCTGAATATTACGTAAGCCGGGAACTGTCCTGGATAGAATTCAACAAGAGAGTTTTGAACGAAGCGAGGGACAAGACCACGCCGCTTTTTGAACGCCTGAAATTTTTAAGCATCACCAGTTCCAACCTGGATGAATTTTTCATGGTCCGCGTGGCTTCCTTAAAAGACATGATCCATGCGGGATATGACAAGCCGGACATTGCGGGACTTAAGCCGGAGGAACAGTTAAAACAGATTTCGGTTAAAACGCATGAAATGGTGGAAACGCAGTACAGCACGTGGAATAAGGAGGTGCTGCCGCTTCTGGAAAAGGAAGGCCTGCATATCATCACTTCCTGTGAGGACCTGAGCAGCAGGGAAGCCGCCTATGCGGACAAGTATTTTACCGAAAACGTGTATCCGGTTTTAACACCCATGGCGGTGGATTCTTCCCGCCCGTTCCCCCTGGTCCGTAACCGCACCCTTAACCTGGCGGCACTTCTCCGGAAGAAAAAGGACATAAAGCCGCTTATCCGCACGGAAGAAAAGAAAGTGACCGGGGAAGACGGCACGGTGGAAATCCGTCCCGACTTTGCCATTGTGCAGGTTCCGTCCGTACTTCCCAGAATAGTGGAAATCCCGTCCGATGTCGCAGAGGAAAGACCCGGCGTCAGAAAAACGGTCATTCTTCTGGAAGAGATCATCAAACGGAATATAGGATCCCTGTTTTTAAACTACGACATCGTGGCCGCCCACTCGTTCCGTATCATGCGGAACGCGGAATTCGAGCTGGACGAGGAAGATGCGGCCGACCTTCTGGTGGAGATTCAGAAGCAGCTTAAAAAGAGACAGTGGGGAGAAGCAATCCGTCTGGAAGTATCCAGCACCATAGATACAAGGCTTTTAAAAATCCTCCGCTCCGAACTACATATCGGGGACGACGAGCTTTACCGGATAAACGGGCCGCTTGATCTGACGGTGTTAATGAAAATGTATTCTCTTCCGGGGTTTGACAGCTTAAAGATCCCGAAGCATATTCCGCAGCCGGTACCGGCCCTCATGAACGATGACGATATCTTTACCAATATCCGCAAAGGGGATATTCTGCTCAGCCACCCGTACGAGACCTTTGATCCGGTCGTGAACTTTGTACGGATTTCCGCCCGCGACAGCAGAGTGCTTGCCATCAAGCAGACGCTGTACCGTGTCAGCGGCAATTCCCCCATAGTAGCCGCGCTTGCGGAAGCTGCGGGGAACGGAAAACAGGTCACCGTGCTGGTAGAGTTAAAGGCGCGGTTTGACGAGGAAAACAATATCCTGTGGGCCAAGATGCTGGAGCAGGCGGGATGCCATGTGCTGTACGGACTGGTGGGACTTAAGACACACAGCAAGATCACGCTGGTGGTCCGCCGGGAAGATGACGGCATACGCCGCTATGTCCATGTGGCAACCGGTAACTACAATGACTCTACGGCAAAACTCTACACCGACCTTGGCATGTTCACCTGCCGCAGGGATTTCGGCGAGGATGCGACCGCCGTATTCAACATGCTGTCCGGCTATTCGGAACCGGTTTCCTGGAACCGCCTTGTCGTGGCACCGCTCTGGATGAAGGACAAATTCTTAAGCCAGATCGAAAAGGTAAGGAAAGCCGCACTGGAAGGGAAGCCGGCCTTTATCCGTGCGAAAATGAATTCCCTTTCGGACATGGACATGATCGAGGCACTTTATGCCGCATCGGCAGCGGGCGTACAGATCGACCTTGTTGTCAGAGGGATCTGCTGTTTAAAGGTCGGGATAAAAGGCATATCCGAAAATATCCGGGTCAAATCCATTGTGGGGAATTTTCTGGAGCATGCAAGGATATTCCGGTTCCATGCGGACGGAGAGGAAAGCATTTACCTGGGCTCCGCAGACTGGATGCCGCGTAATCTGGAAAACCGCGTGGAGATCGTATTCCCGGTAGTCGACCCTGTCATTCAGGAGAGGATACGCCATTATCTGGATACGGAGATCGCGGACAACGTAAAGGCAAGCGTCTATATGCCGGACGGAAGCTATAAGAAACAGAATCTGCACGGAAAGAAGAAAGTGAATTCACAGGAGCAGTTCTGCGAGGAAGCGGAAGAAGCGGCAAAGGCCGTTATGGCCGCACAGAAAAAAGCAGGAAAGAAAAGAGTGTTTACGCCCGCGGCGGGCTGAGCTATAATCTGTCAAAGCGCAATTAAAGATAAGGAGTGTTCATGTCAAAATACAAGACCGTGAAAGCGGGATCCAAACATGGCAGTTACAATGCCGTTTCTGCGGAAAACATCATAACCGGAGCCTGGACGGCCCTGCTTCTTACACTGTTTCCGATCATCATTGATATGGTGGGGCATTATGATTCCAAGAAAAAGTATATTGTCCGGTACTATTTCAATATTCTTGAGACCAAGTTCAACACCTACTGTATCCTGACGGGAACTCTGCTGGCCTGTCTTCTGGTATGGGGATTCATGTCCGGCAGAATTTTTTCCTATTTGGACAAATCCGGTACCTTTATCCGGGAAAACGGCTTTTGGGCATGGTTTAAGAAGACATTCGATTTTCCGGACCGGTGTGTTCTCCTGTTTTTCCTGATCTCCGTGATCGCCACTCTTACGGCCGGGATCTCCATTCCGAAATTAGTGATCACCAATACGACGACTCTTGCAACGCCGCAAAACTTCCTGGAATGGGCTTTCACCGGCATTGAAGGAAGGCGCAACGGGCTGGAGCTTTTATGTTTTTATGTGCTGGCCTATTTCTGCGTAAGCCGGTTCTTCAAATTCAAAAAACGGTATGTAACACTTTTTCTGTACGCGGGACTGTTCGTATGCCTTTTCGGCATATCGGATTACTTTAAGAGACAGTTTCTATGGGTGAATTTAAAGGCCACCATGAAGAACTCGCAGATCTCCATGTTTACTTCCACAATCGGAAATATCAATACCTATACGACCGTCGTAGGCTTTTCCATTGCGCTTGCCGGCACGCTCTTTGTGCTTTCCAGGGAAGTCCTGCCGAAGATCGCCTTTTATGCGGTATGCCTCGTCATAGCGTTTGAAGCCATGGCAATGGGAAATTCCGATAACGGCTATCTGGTCCTTGCCGCCTTCTTCGGTTTCCTGCCGTTCTTTGCTTTCCGGTCAAGACAGGGTATCCGGCGGTATTTTGTCACGATCGCGCTGTTCTTTACGGACCTGATCTTCGTGAAGCACATCAATACCGTTAATGCCGGAAAAGTCCTGGGGATAAACGGACTCTTCAATGTGCTGACCAACTGGAAATACCTGACTGTTCTGACCGCTGCCCTCTGGGGGATTGCCATTGTCCTTTATGTGCTGGATTTTGTTACCAGGGCTGACAAGGCACCCGCGCCCAAGTGGGTACTGATCCTCTGGTATGTATTTTTCGGAGCGGCAGCCGTGACCATCATATATCTTGTCGCAAAGGCAAACTCCATGACCATGGACGAAGCCACAAAGAAGTTCGGCGGTCTGGCGTCCTATTTAAAATATTCAGATTCCTGGGGCACCAACCGCGGCGCGGTATGGAACGAAGCGATCAGGGACTATGAAAAACTTCCCGTGATCCATCAGATTTTCGGGACCGGGCCGGACACCTTTGGCGTATATATGCAGGCCATGAGCCATGATGTTCTTGTGCAGAAGACCGGGCAGATCTACGATTCCGCCCATAACGAATATCTGCAGTTTCTGTTCACGGTCGGCCCCATAGGCCTGATCGCCTATATCGGATTTCTTGCCGGCAGTGTAAGGACAGCGCTCCGGAAGGCGGCTATCATTACCGGATTCAAGGTCCCATCGGAAAACGACCATTATGACGTAAGCGATATGGAAGAGGAGAATGCACCGTTTATCACGGCATTTGCCATGCTGATCCTATGTTATGCGGTTCAGGCTTTTGTAAACATAAACCTGCCGATCAGTACCCCTATCCTCTGGACTTTTATCATGATCGCCGCTGCCATGGGAAGGAAAAGGGCCCTGTAAAGGGTCCTTTTTTAATACTTTCTTAAAGGTTTTTCTACCAATATATGGTAAAATCCCCGTAAGTGCTGTAATATCATTATATTATGCGGTTTTGCGGGCATAATGGGGAGAAATAAGAGTACTTATGGAAAATGAACGGTATAAGCGCCTGATCCGGTTCGGGTCCGCAGCCGTTATTTTGGCTGTGGAAATTTTTCTTTACTACTATGTCTGGACCTGGCATTACAACCATCTGATCACAAACCCCTTCTGGCGAAGAGGCAACTGGCTTCTGGTTGCCATGTACGGCGTACTGCTTGCCTTCCTTCACAGGACTTACGGCGGACTTAAGATCGGGTATTTGCGGCGGGGGAATCTGATCTATTCCCAGATTCTTGCCATTTTCATAGCCAATGTCTTTGCCTATCTGGAGCTGGCACTGATCGACAAGAAATTCCACGACCCGTCGTGGTTTTTTTTCATGACGGCAGCGGATATCCTGTTCATTGTGGGGTGGGTTTATCTGTTTCAGTGGATCTACAACAAACTGTTCCCGCCGAGAGAGCTTCTGGTGGTCTATGGGGACAGGCCGGTATTCCATATCATGGAAAAGCTGAATTCCCGTGACGACAAATACATCCTTACCGGCGCGATCAGCATAGAAAAAGGCGCAGATAAGATCATGGAGGAGGCACCCAAGTACGGCGGGCTTATCATAGGGGATATCCCGAGCCATGAAAGAAACATTATCCTGAAAAGATGCTATGACATAGGGCTCCGGACTTACATGATCCCGAAAGTCAGCGATATCCTTATCCGTACCTCCACGGATTTAAAGCTTTTTGACACGCCTATCCTGTTGTCCAGGAACGACGGCCTTCAGGTGGACCAGCTGTTCTTTAAACGGATCATTGACATTGTGTTTTCCCTTCTCATGCTGGCAGTGACATCGCCCCTGTTTCTTGTTTTTGCCATCATTATAAAATGCACGGATAAAGGGCCTGTTTTTTACCGGCAGGAAAGGCTTACCAAGGACGGAAAAGTATTTAAGATCCTGAAATTCAGGACCATGAAGGCCGATGCGGAAAAGGACGGAGTTGCCAGGCTTTCCGAAAGAGACGACGACCGTGTGACAGGCATTGGCAGGGTTCTCCGTTCCAGCAGGCTGGATGAGCTTCCGCAGATCTTTAATATTTTAAAAGGCGACATGAGCATGGTAGGTCCCAGACCGGAGAGACCGGAAATTGCCGCGGAATACAAAAAGGAGATCCCGGAATTTGATTACCGGTTAAAGGTCAAGGCCGGACTTACCGGATATGCGCAGATTTACGGCATGTACAACACCACGCCGTACGACAAGCTGAAGCTTGACCTTACCTATATCCGGAACTATTCCTTTTTGCTGGATTTGAAGCTGATCTTCATGACACCCAAGGTCATGTTCATGAAGGAAAAGACGGAAGGCATTCCCGACGGGCAGGTAACGGCTTCCCTTAAGGAAACGGTATACGGAAAGAAAATAGAGTTAGAGGAAAAATTAACGCATGCAAAATAAGCCGATAAAAATCCTGATCGATGCCAGATCCCTTGGAAAAAGGCCCAGCGGTATAGGCATGTATGTCTATAATATCGTGCGAGAACTTAAGAAGGACAGAGATTTTACCATGGAACTGGCTACGGATATCTGCGAAAGCAGCGAAATGAGGGAACTGAAGGATGGCGGAATGCCCGTTCATATGTACGGGAAGGAAGTTTCCAAAAGCCTGATGCTGTTTTCCTATTACCGATTTCTTCAGAAATGCATTTATGAGTGCAGACCGGATATCTTCTGGGAAGCCAACCACCTTGTCCCCATCCGGATTCGAAATCCATACGGGAATCTGGTTTCCACCGTTCACGACATGTTTGCCATTACGGAGCCGGAACATTACGGGAAAAAATATCAGATCTATTTCCGGTACGGAATGAAGAAAACAATCCGGTACTTTGATGCGTTTATCTACGATTCAGAAGAAAGCAAGGATGATACGGAAAAGCTGTTCCCGCAGGCAAAAGCCAAAAAAAGCTACATCGGATATTTTATCGTTCCGGACATGCCCAAGGTACCTGTGACCGATGATCATTTCTTTCTGTATATCGGGAACCTGGAAACACGCAAGGGAACGGACATACTGTTAAAGGCATACAGCCTGTACCGCTCCAAAGGCGGAAGGTACAATCTGCACCTCGCAGGCAATTTACGGAACAGAAAGATTGAACAGATGCTGGAACGAATGACCAATGATCCTGATTCCGGCGTACATTATCTGGGATATCTGGATACGGAAGAAAAAGTGAAAGAATATGCTTCCTGTTCCTGCTTTGTATTTCCGTCACGGAGCGAAGGGTTCGGGGCGCCGATCATTGAAGCAATGCATTACAACAAGCCTGTTCTTGCCGCGGATTTACCGGTATTCCGTGAGATATCCGAAAACAGTATTCAATATGTGAGTTTTGCCGGAACGGATGAAGAAGGAATACAGAATTTTGCCGCAGCTCTTCTGAAGGAAGAGCAGACTCCCGAAAAGCCGGCAGAAGGCTGCTATGATAAAGTACTGGACCGGTACAGTGAACATACTCTGGGCCGGAAATACCGGCAGATCATGAAAGAGTGTGCAGAATGAAAATAGCATTTGATGCGCAGCCGCTGCTTGACAGGGAAAAAACCGGCGTGGGCTGGAACACGACGGTTATCATTGACGAAATCATTAAAACAAAAGAGGCGGAAATTCAGCTCAATGTGTTTGACTTTCGGAACCATAAGAGAAACAGTGAAATACTGGAGAGCTATAGACAAAAGGGATGCAAAATAAAACGTTGTCGGGTTATGCCGGCAGGACTGTACCAGAGACTATGCGGTTATATTCCTGTTCCTTATTGTTGGCTGTTTGGAAAAAATGCGGATTTTACACAGTTTTTTAATTATACCTTGTCACCGGGGACAGGAACACCTGCTTCTACATTTATTCACGATATGGCCTATAAAGTACATCCGGAAACGGTAGAGAAAAAAGGTGTGCGATGGCTTTCCCGGAATATGGCAGCGTATTGTCAGAGAGCTGATTTTATAGTCACAGTTTCCGAATTCAGTAAAAGTGAAATTGTAAAGTACATGGGAGTGGATCCGGATAAGATTATTGTTGTATATGGCGTTATCAATTTTGACGAATGCAGACCGGATTATACGGTGAAAGAGATTGAAATTGCCAAAGGTCATTACGGGATTGACGCTGATTATATTCTTTATCTCGGGACATTAGAGCCGAGAAAAAATATTCCTGTTTTGGTAGAAGCTTACCATCTTTTAAGACAGAAAATGCCAGATGCTCCGAAACTTGTACTGGCTGGGAAAAAAGGATGGATGTACGAAGAAATTTTTTCGAAGGTAAAAGAATACAGACTGGAAAAAGATGTGATTTTTACCGGATATGTAGATCAGAAAGATGCACAGCCATTGATGGCAGGAGCAAGTGTATTTGTTTTTCCATCTTTGTATGAAGGATTCGGGACTCCTCCCGTTCAGGCAATGGCATGCGGAACGCCGGTTATTGTTTCAGATGCAGCATCGCTTCCGGAAGTAGTGGGAGATGCCGGTATGGTAGTCCCGGTAAATAATGCAGAGGCTCTCAGCGAAACTATAAAGGAAGTTTTGACGGATAGGGACAAACAAAATACCATGCGTGAAAAAGGTCTGAAAATGGTTAAACGATATACACCGGAAGCAGCGGCAAGGAAGCTGCTGGATCAATATCGTAACTATGCACGGACAGAGGTATAAAAATGAATGCTGAAGAAGTTGGAAAACTTCAGGAGAAAATTCAGAAAGAGATAAAAGAAAAAAATATGCAAGTTGACAAGATCCCGGAATTTTCAGAAATCAGAGTTCCCGGATATCGGGAAATACCGGAAGATCTTGATTCCTGTATAAAACAACTGGACTGGAAATGGCAGGTGCAGGCATACCGAAATATTCCCTCCGGAAGAGGAATATTCGGAAAGATTAAACGGTTTTTCCAAAAGGCTGTCCGCAAGAGCAATTCCTTTTATATTCAGCCGATAGTAAAAGACCAGAATGAATACAATGAAACTTTGGCGCATACCATAGAACTGATGAAAAAGGAAATAGATGATCTGAAAAAGCAAATCGAAAACAGAAATCAAGGATGAATTTACGGGAGATTACGGGAGATGAGGATGAAAGTAGTTCAGATCATACCAACCCTGAGTTCCGGAGATGCTATTGGGAATGAAACGCTGACCATAGACCAAATTCTGAAAAACGATGGAGTGGAAACATCAATTTATTCTGAATATGTGACACCGCCATTAAAAAAGAATATGGTAAAGGATATAGACCGGCTGACTGAGCTTACCAAAGAAGATATTGCAATTCTTCATCTCAGTACATCGGCAAGAAGCAACCGGCTGTTTGGTTCCCTTCCATGTAAAAAAGTGGTTATGTATCATAATGTGACACCACCGGAATTTTTCAGACATGACAATCCATATCTGGAAGGCCTTACAAGTCAGGCATTAGCAGATGTTGCCTATTTGTCAGATAAAGCGGATTATTGCCTGGCTGATTCGGAATTTAACAGGAAAGATTTAATTGAATTTGGATACAAATGTCCTATTGATGTATTGCCAATCCTTATAGATTTTAAAGAATACAACAGGGAACCGGATCAAAAAATTATTGATTGTTATAAAGATAAAACAGTTATCCTTTTTACGGGTCGGATAGCTCCGAATAAAAAACAGGAAGATATTATCCGGACCTTTTACTATTACAAGAAATATTATAACAACGAAGCTATACTGATATTGGCGGGTAAATACGAAGAAGAGGATGTTTATTACCGCCGCCTGAGAAAATACATTGAATGCCTGCAGCTAAGGGACGTAATTTTTACCGGTCATATTTCTTTTGAAGAACTTTTAGCCTATTATAAAAGTGCAGATGCGTTTCTTTGTATGAGCGAGCATGAGGGGTTTTGTGTACCGCTATTGGAAGCAATGTATTTTAATGTTCCGGTTATTGCCTATAACAATACCGCCGTGCCGTATACAATGGGGGATGCAGGAATTCTCATTAACAGTAAAAATCCCGAAGAAGATGCAGGCTTGCTGAATGATATGATGAATAATAAAGTTTTGAGGGATAAAATTTTAGCAGAACAAGAACGTAGATTGGCAAATTTTGATTTTAGGAAAATGAGCAGTTTATTTGAAAATGAATTAAAAATTATCAGACATACAGAAGGAACCAAACAGCATGATTAAAACATTTCAGGAAATATACGCATACAGGGAAATGATTTACAGCCTTGTACAGAGAGATTTAAAAGGAAGATATAAAGGCTCTGTACTTGGATTTTTATGGACTTTTTTAAACCCGCTTTTGCAGTTAATGGTTTATACACTTGTCTTTTCAGTTATCCTGCACAGTGATGTTAAGGATTATTATTTGTTCCTTTTTGTTGCACTTGTTCCATGGATATTTTTTTCAACTTCAGTTTCTGGCGGAGCGAGTTGCATCAGAGCCCAGCAGGGAATGGTCACAAAAATTTATTTCCCACGCGAAGTCTTACCGATTTCCTTTGTTACGAGTCAGTTTGTAAATATGCTTTTAACCTTTCTTGTTGTTTTTGCGGTATTGATTATTTCCGGGCATGGAATAAATGGTTTTGCAATGCTGTTTCTGCCAATTATCATGATAATCGAATATTTTCTTGCTTTGGGTATAACAATGATAATTTCTGCTCTGACTGTATATGTCAGAGATTTGGAATGGCTCATGGGAATTTTGACCATGATGTGGCAGTTTGTAACTCCGGTAATGTATAAAATAGATAATGTACCTGCACAATTCCAAACAATTTTTTATTTGAACCCAATGACATCGATTATTGTAGCATATAGGGATATTCTCTATTACGGACAAAGGCCACATATCCATACTTTGGCAATTGCTGTAATAGAAGGGATAGCTTTAATGTTTTTTGGCTTTCTGATTTTCGGAAAATTAAAGCGCCATTTCGCGGAGGAAATGTAATGAAACCGGAAAATGCGATAGAAGCTCATAATATTTCAAAAAGTTTTAAAGTATTTCTCGATAAAGGATATACTTTAAAAGAAAAAGTATTGTTTCGTAATCGAAGAAGATATGAAGTGCGTAAGGTTTTGGATAATATCAGCTTCGATGTAAATAAAGGGGAAGCGTTAGGCTTGATTGGTGAAAACGGATGTGGGAAAAGTACGACTCTTAAATTACTCACACGTATTATGTACCCGGATTCCGGAACAATTGAAATGCGAGGTCGGGTTTCCAGCTTGATTGAACTTGGAGCTGGATTCCATCCAGACATGAGCGGAAGACAAAATATTTATACAAATGCATCTATTTTTGGACTTACGAAAAAGGAAATAGATGCCCGGTTGGATGACATTATTGATTTTTCAGAGCTTAGAGAGTTTATTGATAATCCTGTAAGAACATATTCATCGGGAATGTATATGCGACTTGCTTTCGCAGTTGCAATTAATGTGGATGCTGACATCCTGCTGATCGATGAAATATTGGCTGTTGGCGACACAAACTTTCAGGCGAAATGTTTTAATCATATGCGTGAACTGAAAGCCAAGGGGGTTACAATTGTATTAGTGACACACGATACCAGTACAGTTGAGAGATTCTGCAATAAGGCAATTTGGATTGAAGCAGGTAAAATTGCTGCATACGGTAAATCATCAGCCACAGTCGATGCCTATATTTCTTTTATGAATCAGAAGAGGATAGACAGTATGATTCAAGAAGAAGAGAAGGATGCTGCAAAAAGTAATATTGAGAAGCCGGTAAAAGATAATTTAACTACTCCTGTAGTAACGAGTGCAGAAGTTTTAACAGACGATAGTATTCCATCTGAAAATAAAAATGAGCTTAATCTTAATAAAGAAAATTTGGATTCTGCAAAGGCAGAAAATGGGCCTGAAATAGATTATAAGGCTAATCATTTTGGATTGGGGAATGTTAAGATCAGAGATGCAGATATTACTGATCATTCAGGGAGAAAATGTACTGTTTTGGAAGCAGGCAATGACTATACTGTAAATATACATTACCAAGTTTTCAAACCATTGGAGAAATATGTATTTGGCATTGGCATTTTTTCTCTGGATGGTTTTTGTATTATGGGAAATAATACGCAAATAGATAAAATAGAAATCCTGCATACAAAGATGGAAGGAATTATCAAATGCCGTTTACCAGAATTAGAGCTTTTAAAAGGAACGTATGCGTTGAATGTTGCAGTAGTTGACCAAGATGGAACACCGCTTGATTTTTACAGAGATTACTGCCATTTTGAGGTGATTTCGGCATGCAAAAGTGTAGGACTTGTCAATTTGAAGCATGAATGGATTATTGACTGATGGGGGTTCAGGAAATGGAAATGGAAAAAATATCGATACAAGAAGTGCCAATATCAAAAAATCTTTCTGAAATGGCAGAACTGGAAAGTAATAAGGCAATGAGACCTCTTTCAAAAAGCAAAAATCCATTGTCTGCGATTGGAATTTTGTTCAAAAAGATAGTACGTAAGTGTACAGAATTTTATATTGAGCCTGTCTGTAACCAGCAAACAGAATATAATATGCATAATCGCGCATGTGCTGAAAAACTATATAATGATATACAAATGCTTAAAACTGAAACTGAAAAATCTAATGATGAATTTCAAAAGCAACAAATGCAGATTGAAAAAGTTGACGAAAAGTTATCAGGTGATTTAGATAAACTCGGTATTACATATGAAGACCGATTAAATTTAATAGAGCGCAAAATAAACTTTTCGTCAGAACTTATAGGAGAATTTGCAGGTGCCAGGGAGCAAATAAAAAGATGTCTTGATTTTTATGAGAAATACGGAAACGTGATAATGAACATTGGAGAATCTACTGATGAAAAGAACTCGTTTTATCGCCAAACAGTTTCACAAAGCGGAGAGGATTCAATTTTAATATATATATTAAATGCTCTGCAATATGATATTAAGAAAGTTAAATATCTTGATTTAGGAGCAAATCATGCAAAATATTTAAGTAACACTTACTGCTTATATAAAAGTGGAGCAAGAGGAGTTCTTGTTGAAGCAAATCCACAACTGGTTCCGGAACTTAATATGTTTCGAAGTGAAGATATTGTGTTGAATAAATGTATCTCCGATAAACCTGATCTGACTATGAAATTTTATATAATGAACGGAGATGGATTATCTACGCCGGATTATAAAACTGCGGAAGATGCAATGAAAAAGAACCAAAAGCTTAAAATTGTCGATACGGTAGAAGTTCCGTCAATAACGATAAATAGTATTTTCAAGCAATATTTTGTTACGCCTCCAGAAGTTGTAAATATAGATATTGAAGGTGAGGAAATTTCAATTCTGCAAACAATTGATTTCAATCAAATTCGGCCATTGATATTTGTTATAGAAACGATACCCTATTCGCCTCAAATAGTATACGGGGATAAAAACTTAGAAATTGTTAAATTCATGGAAGATCACCATTATACCGAGTATGCATTTACAGGAATAAATTCAATATTTGTAGATGTTGAAAAGCTTGAGAAAATATGTGTATGAAATAATACATTATATAAGGATGGTAAGATATGGAATTTAATAATATTGAAGAAAAGGTATTATTTGAGAAACTTGAGAAAATTATGAAGTCAACCCAAAAGGGCTATTTGGGTAACTTACAGGCAAGAATAGATTCAATTTGGATAAATTCGTCATACTCATCATATACGGAAATTAAACCTTATAATAGCAGCCTTATTGAAAAGATAAAGGTTTTTTTAAAAAAGGTTATACGGAAAAGCATTTTCTGGTATGTAGAACCTTTATGCGGAAGACAGTCCCAGATAAATCATGCTATTGTAAGTACACTTGGCGATCTTAGAAGTAATAATGATGATCTGGTAAACAATCTGGCAGAAACAAAGGATGATTACGAAAAGAATGTGCAAATTGAAGCAGAAAACAGAATGAAAAACGATTTGCAAATACGGCAACTAGAAAAAAGAATAACTGATCTTGAAGCCATTATTCACAAAATGCAAAAAATCGGAGATGACAAAGATGAACATAGCGTTTGATTCACTTGCCATAAATTTTTCGCGAACACGAGGCATAGGAAAATATACTTATTCGCAAATATTATCCATCATTCAACTTGAGCCAAATAATAAATATTACATATTTGACCCTTATAATAATTATGAGCTTAATGAATCGTTTTTCAACGTAAATATTGAAATCGTTCATTTTTATTTTGGCGAAAATGCTTTTGTTATCGAGGAAAATACGCTTCCTGTTTTTGGCGATGTTGTAAAAAGATTTATCAAGGACTATAAGATTGACATTTTTTATATAACGAATCCGGTTTTAACAGGATATAAATGTGTCTATCATAAGGACTACTTTTTAAATACAAAAGTTGCAATCACATTATATGATCTAATTCCTTATGTAATGAGAAATCATTATTTAAATGATGTCCATACATTGGATCAGTATATGAAATGTTTGGACCAGTATAAGTGGGCTGATATTGTCCTTTCTATTTCAAACAGCGCTAAAGAAGATCTTATGAAAATAACAGGATCCGATGGCAAGAATGTTCATGTTATTGGCGGTGGCGCCGATAGCAGATTTAAAAAAATCGAAATTACAAAAGATCAGGAAGAAGAAATCAGAGCAAAATATAACATAAAGGGTGATTTCATACTTAGTACTACTGGAGATGATTATCGAAAGAACATTGATGGGCTTTTAAAAGCATACTCGCTATTACCTAAGAGGTTAATAGATCAATATCAGCTTATATTGGTTTGCAGTATTTTTGAAGACAGCATTAAAAGGTATTTGAAAGTGTTAGATAAGAAAATTGCTAAAGACAGGATTATTTTTACTGGTTTCGTTCCGGATGAAGATTTACTCTATCTTTATAATATGGCGACATTAATGGCTTTTCCTTCAAAATATGAAGGCTTTGGGTTACCTATTGTAGAGGCCTGGGCATGTAAAACTCCTGTTTTAACTGCGGACAACTCAAGCTTAAAGGAAGTAGCCGGAGACTGTGCAATTCTTGTTGATGCAGACTCAGAAGATTCTATTGAAAAAGGGCTTGAACTGTCTTTGACAAAATCAAATCTGGAGCAGCTTGCTCAAAAGGGATATGAGAGAGAACAAAAAGAATACACATGGGAAAAAGTTGCAATGCATTCTGCGGAAGCATTTAAAAGTATAGAAAATGCTGATCAAATTTCTGCAATTTTTGATAGCGGGAAAAAACTTAAAATCGCTATGTTTACTCCGCTACCACCTTTGGAAAGCGGAATTTCCGATTATAGTGTTGATATTATTAACGAACTTTCGCACTATTATGATATTGATGCGATTGTTGATGATGGCTATACACCGGATGTTAAGTTTAGTAGTGATAACGTAGGAATAATAAACCATAGAGAATATCAGAAATCTGATTACTATAAAACCATCTTTCAGGTTGGAAATTCAGAATTCCATTGTTATATGTTTGATTATATAAGGAAATCAAAAGATATCATTGTTCTTCATGACATTAATTTGCGTGGGGTATTATGGTGGTATGTCGGTCATATAGCAAAGGATGAAATGATTTTGAGACATTATCTAAGCGCTGAATTTGAAACAGATACGGTAGATGCAATTATGAATGATAAAACCGGAGCAACCGAAGAATTTCAGCAGGAAAACCCTGTGAATTCTTTTTTGACTGATTATGCCAGCCGGATTATTGTTCATAGTACCTATGGAAAAGAAAAATTGTTACAAAAGAATATTTCCAGGATTGTTACCGTTATTCCCCATTATGCAAGAGTGGAAGATTTGCCAGACAAAAAAGCTGCCAAGCAAGATCTTGGAATATCAGCAGATACTTTTGTCTTTTCTGCTTTTGGCCATATACATGCAACAAAACGTATTGTGCCAATTATAAAAGCATTTTCAAAAATGCATAATAATAAAAAAATGATTCTTTGCCTGGTTGGAAAGCCGGCAAAAGAAATAGAACAGTCACTTCAGACACTGATAAAAGATAACCATTTGGAAGACTGCATAAGAATAACAGGATATACAGATCTTAATACTTTTAAGAAATATATTGATGCAACTGATGTTTGCCTTAACCTAAGATTTCCCTATAACGGAGAAACAAGCGGAAGTTTAATGAGAACTCTTGCCAAGGGGAAATGTGTTGTAATAAACGATCTCGGAAGCTTTTCTGAGGTGCCGGATGAAGCGTGCTTTAAATTACCAAGCCCTAAAATTATGAGTGACGAAGAAGAAATCAATGCCATTGAACATGCTATGGATGTTTTAAGCACTAATGATAAACTCAGAAGTTTTATTGAATGTCAGGCTAGACATTATGCAGAGGCAAAACTGGATATTAAAATAATTGCCAGGCAATATAGCGACGTAATAAAGGATGACTCTTCTCATTTACTGAATGAGAATTTATTAAATACGATAGGAAGCAAATTGAACAGTATAAAAGCATCTGAGGAAGAGGTTTTTGTTTTATCGAGAACTCTTGCGTATTCAATTGGAGCAGAAGAATTACTTGAAAAGTACAATAGTATTAATATACAGAGCTTGTTGGAAAGTATAAATTTGAAATGAGGTGCCAAATGTTGAAGATCGCAATTGTAAGTATCAGCTATGGTAAGGAAATTAATGGGGGATCTCAGCAATATGCAAAATTGATAGCTGAAAAATTGACTAAATATTTCGACGTTGATGTTTTAACTACAAAAGCAGTGGATTCATGGTCTTGGAAAGACTACTATCTTGTTGACAACGAAATAATCAATGGGGTTAATGTGCATCGATTTTCTGTGGATAAGGAGAGAACACAAGTTTTTATTGACATACAGAAAAAGTACTTGGAAGATGAGCCGTTTGAAGAACAATGGATAAACAATGTGGGGCCGAAATCCAATTCGCTGATTGATTATGCTATAGCACATAAAAATGATTATAAAGCTTTTATTATAGTTACATATGAGTACTATTTTGCGGTTAGGTTAATTCCTTTATTAAGAGATAAAGTTATTTTTATACCAACAGCTCATGATTGTAAATTAATCAGAAGAAAATTATTTTCAAAATTGTTTTTGATGCCAGGCGCATTTATTTATCTAACGGAAGAAGAAAAGAAACTCTGCAATAAATTATTTCATAATGCATATATTAATAGCGAAGTTGCAGGCGTTGGGATAGATATTCCGGGAAATGTTGATGGCGAAAAATTTGTAAAATCACATAATCTTAGCAATTACATTTTATATGTTGGTCGAATTGAAGAAGGTAAAGGATGTTTGACATTATTTCGCGATTTTGAAAAGTATAAAAAGGAATGTAAAAATGATTTAAAGCTGGTTTTAATGGGTAAAAGTAGTATGAAGATTCCTGCGGATTCAGATATTATTAATTTAGGTTTTGTAAGCGACGAAGAAAAATTTAGTGGTATGAAGATGGCAAAATTCTTAGTTCTTCCATCGGAATATGAGAGTTTATCAATGGTTGTTCTGGAAGCAATGGCATGTTCGACACCAGTTCTTGTAAATAGTAAATGTAATGTTTTAAAAGGACATTGTTTAAAAAGCAATGGGGGATTTTATTATAAAAGCTATGATGAATTTAAAAAAATTCTTGAATTTACATGGGCGCATCCTAATATATATAGAATTTTAAAGACAAATTCTGAAGAATATATAAGAAAAAATTATTGCTGGCCTGCAATTATTAAGAAATTTTGCAGTTTAATTAATGATATTTAATCGCATATCATCTAGTAGGGAAAGGGTAATATGGCGCATAAAATAAATAGATACTTATATTTGTTAATCAGTATTATTTGTGCTTTTGTTCTATTTAGGCTATACCTCAGATATGCCTATAAATGCGGTTACAATAGTGATTCTTCGGTTTTCTTAATTAGAGCACGAGATATATTAAATGGAAATATAGGATTACGAAATTGGTATGGATGTACTACAAGCATGATTGCTTCTTCAAACTTATCAGCAGTAATTTCTGTTTTATTGTTTGGCTACCATGAATATACGTTATACATTTTATCTGCAATTTTATATTTAATGTTATTTATTTCTGCTGAGCTGTTTATTGGAATATCTTCTAATTTTAACATCAAAAATTTAATTTTTGGAATAATATTGTTTATGCTTCCGCCTTCAAAAGATATTAGTTCATTTTTTCTGACTGGGGGACATACTGAAATATATATTTATATTCTTTTAGCATTTTCAATTTTATTTGGCTATTTTAAAAACAAAAAGAATATTTTTTTATATCTATTTTCATTATTTGTTTTCTTATGTACGCTAAGTGATAATATATCTATTCTAATTTTCATTTTTCCTGTTCTGATATGTTCTTTTGTTAGCTTTAAAGGTATCAGAAATAATAAGGTTTTTATAGCTACTTTCTTAAGCGCTTTCTTCGGAAAATTGTTATGCTATATTATTAATAAATTTGGCTATTTTACATGGATTGGACTTTCAACAATAACAATAAAATATGGGGATATACCAAATAGCATAGGAAGAGCTTTTCTATATTTGTTAAGACAATATGATGCTGATGTTTTTGGAATTAATATACTATCTTTAAATGGAATTCAAAGTGTAGCTGGTTTTGTCATTTTTTTATTGGCAATTACTAATTACATATATTTGCTATGGAATTATAGGACACAATCGCTTATAAACAGAGCTATAATCATTGGAAGTTCTCTTCAGTTTTTAGCGTATATTTTTTCAAGCATATCTATAGATGGATCAGAAAGATATTTAGTACCTTGCACTATTTATTTAAACATTTTGCTTGCTGAAAACATACAATCTATTGCAAATTTTAAGGGGAATAATGCTTTCAAAAGGCATGAAATATTTTATTTATGTATTATTGCTTTATTGGTTATACTTTCTCATGTTACTCAATTACCAAATAAACCAGGTGTTTTACCACAGGATAGATTAGCAAAAGTTCTCGAAGATCATAATCTTACGCAAGGATATGGGGGATATTGGCAATCACATTCTGTAACTATTGCAGGAGCTGAGCATGGAATTAAAGTTAACCCGGTTACAATGTACCAAACAGGAAAATTAAGACAATTTGAATGGTTGTCAGATGGAAAAGAATATAATAAAACGAGTAACTTTATTATTATTCCATCAACAGGAGAAATAAACTATGGAATTACTGAAGAGTCAGTGTTAAACAATATTGGAAAACCTGATGAAAAAATTGTGAGTGATGATTTTAAAATATTTGTATATTATAATAGAAATTTATCGGCAGGACTTGAAAAAATTGAATAACTTTATTATATTCAATGGTTTTAGCTTCGTATTTAAAAAGATATCCTTAGTACATTCTAAGTGTTTGATTTTAGTTTGAAAGGATATAATTTATATGAAGAAAGAGAAATTTGAGCTTTTAAATGCTGATTTAATTTTAATGATATGCGTGGTAGTATAATACAGCTCGTTCACAGCGGATGGGAACAAGTTTATGTACTTATTACCCATAAAGGTGCTTTTTGCGGAGGGTATTATCATAAACAAGTCAAAGAAGCATTTTATGTAATTCAAGGGAAATTGGAAGTAACATTTATTAATGTGAAGATGAAAAGTGAGAAGCAAGTTTCTCATGGAGGCGGCTTTTAATGATTTTTCCATTTTTCATCCATAGTATGGATCTTTTTGTAGATACAATTTGGGTAGCTATGTATGATAAATGTATTGTAGACGAAAATGTGGAAAAGGATTTTTTTATATAAATGGCAAATTGCAATAACAAGTTGAAATAGTTGCTAAGATCATTACTTAAGCTGCATATATCTGATCGAGCTGCTTATCGAAGAGTTCATCCGGAGTCGCATAGCCAAGAATCTTTCTTGGCAGGTTGTTGATCCATTCTTCGATGGCGGCGATTTCATCATCGGAGAAATCCTCAGTAGACTTCCCATATGGGATGAACCGTATTAGCGCACCATTATGACGCTTGTTAGTTCCACACTCGCAGGAGGTAAAAGGATGTGTTGTAAAGTAAATGTTCACTTTGGATGATTCACATTCGGACAGCAAAGAAAACTCACGGCATTATCGCTGGTAATGTTTTTAAAACATCATTGAACCAGGAAAAGAACAGTTCTTTATACTGGTCAAGGCTTGCTGCAATCGCTGCCGCTGTTTTGGCAGAGAGTTTTTCCACTAGGTACTAACGGGCATCTGCGCGGCAAGCATGAGAAGTACCTGACCTTTCCGGGATTTCTTACCAATGACGGCGTCTATCTCCCAATACCCGAATTCTTTGCGGTTGAAAACGCTTTCAGGATGTTCCCTTTTTTCGAGAATACTGCAGAATTTCGTTGTATTGTATAATGAATGTTTGCATCAACCTACCACCTTTTGTTTCTTATGATTTCTATGACGATATTGATAAACTTCTTGCAGTTAAGCAATTTGTATTTCGGACAGCAAAAGAAACGGTTCTTCTTATAGATATGCTGTCCCAGATTTGACAGATAGCGGCTCACTTTTACCTTGTCTAATTGTGCGCGGTAAGATGATTTTACAGTCGTTCAAGAAAAACTGCTTACCGTGGTGAAGAAAAAACTCCTTACCGGCCTACTGAAAAAAGTGCTTACCGCAGTGCGAAAAATCTGCTTGACATTTGCATGTCTAATCTCAGTTGCGATCGTGTTATAGGCCCGGCCAAGCTTTTTCGCGATCCAGTAGGGGGGATTTGCCTTCGCCCAGAAAAGTTTCATTTTGACCTTTCAGCGAATGACAGATGTTTATATTTGCTGGATTTTGTGGTATTGTTTAAATACTCCATAGTGTCTGGTCCTTTTTGAAAAGATTGTGTGTGGCGCATTAATCTTAACATAGAACCCTACACTATGATTTTTATGTGGTTCCGGTACTGTTCAACTTCATTTTACATTCGGCTACCATTATAGATAATGTTTTTTAATATTAAATTACTATAAGGTTTAATAATTGTGGGAAGGTGAATAAAATGATGTACGAAATATTAAAAACGGATTTTAAATTTAAAGATATTCGAGGAAGCCTTACTCAACTTGCGCATAATGGATGGGAACAGATTAATGTACTGATAACTCATAAGGATGTTTTTCGTGGAGGACATTATCATAAAAAGACAAAAGAAGCTTTTTATGTAATCAGTGGTGAATTAGTAGTAACATTTACTGATAAAAATGGAAAAAGCGAAAAGCAAGTTTTTCATAGTGGTGATTTTTTCATGATTTATCCATTTGTTTCTCATAGCATGGACTTTCGTGAAGAAACAGTTATGGTAGCTATGTATGATAAATGCGTTGTGGATAAGAATGGCGAAAAGGATATATTCGCGGAAACGGAGAAATGAGTGATATGGAGAAAAACTCAAGAATTTATGTATGTGGGCATACAGGTATGCTTGGGACTGCAATTTGGGACAGACTGAAAACGGAAGGATATCAGAATGTTTTTGGCGAAACTCAGCAGGCCTTGGATCTTTGTGACAGACAGGCTGTGGAAAAATATTTTATAGAGAAGAAGCCAGAATATGTTTTCTTTGTTGCCGCTGTAGCAGCAGGAATTAATTATAAGAAGGCGCATTCAGCGGAAATCCTTCTTGACAATATGGAAATGATCACAAATATAATTCCATTATCTCAGAAATATGGTGTAAAAAAAATAATCAATGTTTGCAGTGCCCTTTTTTATCCCTCTGATGCCTCTATACCTATAAAAGAAGAAGAAGCTACTAAGGTATTCACGAGAGAAATTGATTCTCCTTATGCACTTGCCAAGGCAACTGGAGAAAGACTCTGTAATTACTATAATATGCAGTATGGCACAAACTTTGTGACGGTTGTTCCGTGCAACTTTTTTGGTCCAAAAGCACCTTTCACGGGCGATCGTGCCGGTGTAGTACCAAGTATTATTCGTAGAATGAACGAAGCAAAAGATACGAATCAGCCTGAGGTTGTTATCTGGGGAACGGGAAATGCCTGCAGAGAATTTCTTCATGTCGATGATGTGGCAGATGCCTGTATTTTTATTATGAATCATGATGAAGAATACAAACTTATTAATGTCGGGCGAGGTAATGAAAATACAATACGCGAGACAGCAGAACTGATTAAAAGAGTTACCGGATATCAGGGGGAACTTGTGTTTGATGCGACAAAACCGGAAGGCAGGCAACATATGCAACTGAATGTGGAAAAACTTATGTCGCTCGGATGGAAACCGAAGTATACACTGGAAGAAAGTTTGGATAAAACCAATAAATGGTTTCTTGAAAACAAAAAAGAGGTTTTTCATGAATAAGGTAAGATATCTTATCCTAGGTGGAGGACCGGCAGGACTTGCTTTTGCAGCATATTTAAACGAACATAATGAAAAATCTTTTATCCTGCTTGAAAAAGAGAATACTGCCGGTGGTCTCTGCAGATCTGTCATGCTTAATGGAATTCCGGTAGATATAGGCGGTGGACATTTTCTGGATGCCAGAAGTAAGGAAGTAGATGATTTTCTCCTGAAATATATGCCATTGGGTGAATGGAATTCTTTTGATCGTGACTCTCAGATCTGGTTTGATAATCAGTTTATGGGGAGTCCTTTTGAAGCAAATATCTGGCAGCTACCAGTGGAACGGCAGATTGAATATTTGAAATCCATTGCTGTAGCCGGATGCAATATTGGTACACCGGAACCGGAGAAGTTTGTCGATTGGATAGAATGGAAGTTAGGGAAGGCAATTGCAAGAGATTACATGATGCCTTACAACCAAAAAATGTTTTCCAAAAATCTAAATGATCTTGGGACTTATTGGCTTGCAAAATTACCGAATGTATCTTTTGATGAAACACTGCGCAGTTGTCTGGAACATCATTTTTACGGGCAACAGCCTTGCCATTCGCATTTTTATTATCCAAAGAAATTCGGATATGGTGAATTGTGGGAACGTATTGCCAGGAGCCTTGGCAACAATTATGTGGGAAATTACGAAATTCATCAAATTGACTGCAATTCAAATACAGTAAATGGTGAATTTGAAGCAGATAATATTATTGTCACTATCCCGTGGACGGAATTCAAAACATTTATCGGGATGCCGGAAAAGATACAAAATGGGATAAGAAGATTGAAATATAGTTCGGTACAGATTGACTATTTTAACAAGCCTTTTTCGGAAGAAACAACAGCGCAGTGGATATATTATCCTGATCTTAAATATTCTTGGCATAGGGTTATGCTTATGACAAATTTTGTTCCACATTACGAGGGATATTGGACAGAAACGAATTCGGAAAGGGTCGATAAAAATAACGGAGCCGATTATTCATATATGAACCAATATGCTTATCCGCATAACACGTTGGATAAGCCAGGTATTATGGAGGATCTTCTCGACTGGTCTAGGAAGAAGCGTATTTACGGTTTGGGCAGATGGGGTGAATGGCGTCATTTTAATTCAGATGTTGTTGTTGAAAGAGCCATAACATTAGCTGAAAAATTAACAGAGGCTGGAGAACACAGATGAAAAAAGCATTGGTAATCGGAGCAGCCGGATTTGTGGGCAATTATTTAATTGATTGCATGCTTAAAAGCAAAGGCTGGTCGGTAGCTGCTACAAAAATGAAGAATGAAATGTATTCACATACGAATGTCGAAATGTTTGATCTCGATATTTCAGAGGAACAGGATGTTCTTGATTTACTTAAAACAGTCCATCCGGATTATATTCTGCATCTGGCGGCGCAAAGTTCCGTTGCATTATCATGGTCAAAGCCTGATCTGACAGTTGATGTGAATATAAAGGGAGCGCTCCATGTTCTGGATGCAATACGTAAGCTTGATTACAAACCCAGGATACTTTTAATCGGGTCCGGTGAAGAATATGGAAGAGTAAAACCGGAACAAATTCCAATTGATGAAAGTGAAAAACCAAATCCTGGAAACTTGTATGCCATGACGAAAGTCTGTCAGAATATGATGGGCAAAATATATGCAGAAGCATACGACATGGATATTATGAGTGTCAGAGCATTCAACCATATCGGACCGAGTCAATTGCCCAGATTTGCTGTTGCCAATTTTTGCAAGCAAATAGCGGAAATCGAAAAGGGAATTAAAGAGCCGGTTGTTTACGTTGGAAATCTGAGTGCAAGGCGTGATTTTACGGATGTAAGAGATGTCGTACGGGCATATTGTGAATTGGTTGAAAACGGCAAAGCCGGTGAAACATATAATGTTGGTTCCGGCCAAGCGGTTTCTCTTCAGGCGGTTCTTGACATTATTCTTTCTATGTCGAAAGCTAAAGTGAAAATAGAAATTGACCGTGAACGGATACGCCCTGTAGATGTTCCAATCATAGAAGCAGACATTCGTAAAATGGTAGAATGTACCGGATGGAAAAAAGAGATTCCATTAGAGCAGACTTTACAGGAGACGCTGGAATATTGGCGCAACAAAGTATGAAGAGAGAATTTAAAAATGTAACGGTTCTTCTTCCGGCAATGAATGAAACTTATTCACTGAGAGAGACGGTTGAAACTATTTTGAAAACGTGTAAGCCGGAAGATATTGCAGAATTGATTTTGCTTTTAAGTAAAAAATCTACAATAGAATGCATTGAAGTAGCGGAAAAACTGTGTGAGCAGTATAAGAATGACTATAATATTTTTATTCATTATCAGACGCTCCCTTTTGTAGGCGGGGCGGTTCGTGAAGGAATAAAGATGGCAAAAGGATCTCATCTTATTCTCATGTCTACAGATTTGGAAACAGACCCGAAACTGGTCTGCAGATTTATAGAAGAAGCAAAAAAATCACCGGATTATATTATTACAGCATCAAGGTGGATGAAAGGATGCAGCTTTAAAGGATACAGTAAGATTAAACTTATTTGCAACTTTATTTTTCAAAAAATGGTGGGTATTTTATATGGAACAAGGTTAACTGATCTGACATATGCATTCAGGATATTTCCGACAGATTTGATGAAGAGAATTCATTGGGAGGAACTGAAACATCCTTTTTTTGTCGAAACAGCTTTAAAACCACTTAGGCTAAAAGTTAAGTTCCTTGAAATTCCGGCAAGCTGGAAAGCCAGAACAGAAGGAGAATCACAGAATTCATTCTTTGCAAATTTTCGTTATTTTGGTACAGTATGGCATGTCAGGTTTTGTCCGATCAGAGAAATTCTTGAACAAAAGCAAACAACATAATTTACTAATATGAACGAGAAACGAGGTATGATTATGAAGAGTGATGCGATGGAAAAGACAGTTTTAATTATGGCAGGGGGCCGTGGAGAGCGATTCTGGCCTCGCTCTAGGAGAAGCTTACCGAAACAGTTTCTGTCTCTTACAAATGATGGGAAGACAATGATTCAGCTGACGGTAGAGCGTTTGCTTCCAATGGTAAAAAAAGAGAATATTTTTATTTCTACCAATGCTGATTATAAAGAGCTGGTTAGAGAACAACTTCCGAATATTCCTGATGAAAATATCCTTTGCGAACCGATTGGAAGAAATACGGCTCCCTGTATAGGTTTAGGTGCTATTCATATTGCTAAAAAGTATGGAGACGCTGTGATGATGGTTCTTCCAAGCGATCACCAGATTAAATTTACAGGAATGTTTCTTTCTACGCTTAAGGATATCTGCAATATTGCGGAACAGGGATCGAATCTTGTAACAATCGGAATTACACCGGATTATCCGGAAACTGGATATGGTTATATCAAATTCGATCCAAATTCTGTAAACGGACATGCTTATAAGGTAGAAAAATTTGTAGAAAAGCCAAACCTAGAAGTGGCAAAGGAATATGTTTCCAGCGAAGAATATCTTTGGAATTCTGGGATGTTTGCTTGGAAGGTATCCACTATTCTTGATAATATGAAAAGATTTATGCCTGACAATTACCAGCGACTTCAAAAAATACAAGAGTCAATTGGAACTCTGGAAGAAGAAACTGTTCTTGATAAGGAATTCCATGAAATGGATTCACAATCCATTGATTATGGAATTATGGAAAAGGCCGATAATATTTATATTGTTCCAGGTGCTTTTGGCTGGGATGATGTTGGATCCTGGCTTGCCGTTGAACGTATACAGAAAACCAATGAGTTTGGAAATGTAGTGACAGGCGATGTGGTAAGTGTAGATACGTCCAATTGTATTATTCAGGGTAATAAGAAAATGATCGCTACAGTCGGACTGACTGACATGGTAATTGTCGACACGGATGATGCTATTCTCATCTGTCAGAAAGAACATGCCGGGGATATCAAGAAGGTAATAGAAAATTTGAAGATTTGTAACCGAAATGATCTTTTGTGAAGGCAGTATCCTGATATCCCTAAGGTTGTTTAAAGGTTTTATGTTATAATGAAAAATGATGATTATGTGTAAAGGAGACTGATTTATGAAAAGGGCGTTAATTACGGGAATAACGGGACAGGACGGTTCTTATCTGGCAGAGTTATTGCTGGAAAAAGGATATGAGGTTCACGGTTTAATACGTCGGGCTTCCGTATCCACTACAGAAAGAATTGATCATCTGCTTGCAGAAAATAAGATTACGTTGCATGAGGGAGATATGTCGGATTCTTCCAGCATTATCCGTATTATTGGAGAGATCCAGCCGGATGAAATTTATAACCTTGCAGCACAGAGTCATGTGCAGATCAGCTTTGATGCGCCTGAGTATTCCGGGGATGTGGATGCGCTCGGCGTATTGCGTATTCTGGAAGCCATCCATATACTTCACCTTGAGAAGAAGACTAAAATGTATCAGGCTTCCACTTCTGAACTTTATGGTAAAGTCGAAGAATGTCCGCAGAATGAACAAACTCCGTTTCATCCATTCAGCCCGTATGCTGTGGCTAAGCAGTACGGCTTCTGGATGATGAGAGAATACAGAGAAGCTTACGGTATATTTGCTGCAAATGGTATTCTGTTTAATCATGAATCTGAAAGAAGGGGAGATAATTTCGTAACGCGTAAGATAACCATAGCAGCCGGAAGGATAGCTATGGGACTTCAGGATCATCTGGAACTTGGAAACTTGGATTCCAAACGTGACTGGGGTTATGCAAAAGATTATGTGGAATGTATGTGGCTGATTCTTCAGCAAGATAAGCCGGATGATTTTGTGATCGCTACTGGTGTACAGCATACGGTCAGAGAATTTACGGAACTTGCTTTTAAGCATGATGGAATAGAACTCGAATGGAAAGGTTCCGGTATGGATGAAAAGGGATATGACAGGAAGACCGGAAAAATGCTGGTTTGTGTCAATAAGAAATGGTACCGTCCAACCGATGTTGTAAACCTTTGGGGAGATCCCACCAAGGCAAAGACAGTTCTCGGATGGAATCCGCTTTCCACCAGTTATGAGCAGTTGTGTAGTATCATGGCTGAGTATGATTTACAAAGAGCCAAAAAGGAAGCAGCTGGAAAGTAAAGCTGTTAAGGGAACCTGAAAGGGTTCCCGCTTTTTTGTAGAATTTGCAAAAATATTTGTTATAAGAATATTGATCAAAGTGAGGTACATCCATGAATACATCTGTTGAAAATTCCTATCGTGACTGGTGTTCCCGCTCTCTGGAGGATTCTGCACTGACTGAGGAGCTTCAGGACATTTCCGGAAAGGATGACGAGATCAACGACCGTTTTTACCGGGATCTTCAGTTCGGGACCGGCGGCTTAAGAGGTGTGCTTGGGGCCGGGACAAACCGTATGAACATTTACACGGTTGCAAAGGCCACCAGGGGATACGCAAAGTATCTTCTTTCGAAGAATGAAAAACCTTCGGTTGCAATAGCCTACGACAGCCGGATTAATTCCACGCTGTTTGCACAGACAGCTGCATCCGTTATGGCATCCTGCGGTGTTCAGGTATGGATATGGCCGGAGCTTATGCCAACGCCGTCCCTTTCCTTTGCGGTGCGTTACCTTCATACATCGGGCGGGATTGTGATCACGGCAAGCCATAATCCGGCAAAATACAACGGCTACAAGGTCTACGGACCGGACGGATGTCAGATTACGACAGAAGCGGCAGCGGAAATATTTGCGTCCATCAGGACCGTGGATATTTTTAAGGACTATTCGCCGGTTAAGTATGAGGATGGAGTGAAAGCAGAAAATATCCGCATCATTCCGGAGGAATGTTTTACCTCTTTTATTGATGCGGTAAGTGCGCAGTCTCTCTGCGGCGACGGGATAAACAAGAATGTAAAGATTGTCTATACGCCGCTTTACGGGACGGGTTTAAAGTGCGTGACAACCTGCCTGAAACAGAACGGATTCACGGATATTGAAACGGTTAAGGAGCAGTCGCACCCGGACGGGAATTTTCCGACCTGTCCGTATCCGAACCCGGAAATCCGTGAGGCACTGGAAGTGGGCCTTAAGACTGCCGCGGAAAAGAATGCGGATCTTCTGATTGCAACGGACCCGGACTGCGACCGTGTGGGCATTGCGGTCCGCAAGGGAAATGATTTTCAGCTGCTGACCGGAAATGAAGTTGGGCTGCTTCTTCTGGACTATGTCTGCAAAAGAAGAATGGCGCTTCACAAAATGCCTCAGGACCCGGTCTGCGTGAAAACGATCGTGACAAGCGACCTTGCCTGTAAGATTGCGGAAAATTACGGCGTTCAGGTGATTGATGTCCTGACCGGTTTCAAGTTTATAGGCGAACAGATAGGACACCTGGAAGCAAAGGGAGAAGAGGGCAGATATATTTTCGGCTTTGAGGAAAGCTACGGATATCTGACGGGATCCTATGTAAGGGACAAGGATGCCGTGGACGGATCGCTTATGATCGCGGAAATGTTCGCGTTTTACCGCGCGGAAGGGAAATCCCTTCCGGACGTTCTGGATGGCCTGTATGAAAAATACGGCTACTGTCTGAATACGCTGCACAGCTTTGAATTTGACGGGGAAAGCGGATTTGAAAAAATGCAGTCTATCATGAAGGCGTTCCGGACGGATGTGCCGGAAGGTTTTGCCGGGAAAAAGGTCCTGGCTGTTTCCGATTACGAGACACAGGTTACGCGGGAAGCAGGCGGGAAGGAAGAGCCCATCAGGGGGCTCCCGAAATCTGATGTGCTGAAATACAGGCTGGAAGACGGAATATCCGTTGTGGTGCGTCCCAGCGGCACGGAGCCGAAGCTGAAGATTTATATCAGTACAAGCGCGGAAAACCGGAATGCGGCGGAAACGCTGGAAAAGAAGATCACGGAAGAAGTGGGTGAAAGGCTTAAATAAGCGGGAAAAGAGTTTTTGGATTATAATCCAAAAACTCTTTATTTTTGATAAGTTTTTGGATATAATCATAAAAAGGAGGAGGTGACTGCATCTTGGCTTCTCATCTGATCAAAAGAGAAGAATATCTGAAAAAGCTGATTGCCTTAAGGGACAGTCGGATTATTAAAATTATAACCGGCGTAAGAAGATGTGGGAAATCAACTCTTTTAGAACTTTACAGAAACTATCTGATCTCAGTTGGGGTATCAACTGAAAGAATAGTTGAGGTAAATTTTGAAGATTACGATTACAACGAACTGACAGATCCGGATAAACTGTATGCATGGCTGAAGAAAAAAATTACGGGTAGAAAAATGACATATGTTTTTCTGGATGAAATACAGCATGTGAAAGATTTTCAAAAAGTAGTAGACAGTCTTTATATAAAGGAGAATGTTGACTTATATGTAACTGGTTCCAACGCCTATATGCTTTCTGGAGAAATTGCAACACTTTTATCAGGAAGATATATTGAGATTTCCATGCTCCCGTTTTCTTTTTCGGAATTCGTCAGGGCTTCCGGAAACATGGAAAATCTATCAGACAGATACCGGGATTATCTTCAGGAAAGCTCATTTCCCTATACATTGGAACTGAAAGACCATCCAGAGGAAATCAATGACTATTTGAATGGCATCTACAATACGATTGTATTAAAGGATGTTATGGCCCGCAATAAAATTACGGACCCGATGATGCTGGAAAGTGTTGTCAGATTTGCATTTGATAATATCGGTAATCTTCTGTCGACTAAGAAAATTGCGGATACTATGACATCTGCCGGCAGAAAGATTGATGTAAAGACGGTTGAAAAATATCTGAATGCACTGACAGAAAGCTATATACTCTATCAGGCAAAACGGTATAATGTCAGAGGAAAGCAGTACCTGAAAACGCAGGATAAGTATTATGCGGTTGATGTTGGCCTTAGACATATGCTTCTTGGGTCCCGTTCTTTTGATGCAGGGCATATTCTTGAAAATGTGATTTATCTTGAGTTGCTGAGAAGAGGTTTCAAGGTATTGATTGGAAAAGTCGACGATCTGGAAGTGGATTTTGTTGCAATGGATAGGAACGGACAGACTTATTATCAGGTTAGTGCCTCCGTGCGGGATAAGGACACGCTGAAACGGGAACTGGAACCGTTGAGGCGTATCCCGGACCATTATCCTAAATATATACTTACACTGGATGATGATCCGGATGCGGATTACGATGGGATCAAAAGAATAAATGCTTTGCAGTGGCTGATGGTCAATGCTGAAGGGAGACTCAAATGATCATTACACAGACACCTTTTCGTATGTCATTTTTCGGAGGCGGCACCGATATGCCGGAATTTTACCGGGAGCACGGCGGTGCGGTCATATCCACGACATTTGACAAGTACTGCTATGTGACTGTGCGGCATCTGCCGCGTTTCTTTGAGTATTCCACGGAGCTTTCCTATGCAAGGATAGAACGTGTCACAAAGATCGATGACATTGAGCATCCGGCGGTTCGGAATGCCATGAAAATGCTGGACATGCGGGAGATCAGGCTGACGTATGAAGCGGACCTTCCGGCACGGACGGGACTTGGCACAAGTTCTTCCTTTGCGGTGGGCATGCTGAACGCATTCCATGCCTTAAAGGGGCATTATGCGGACAAGAAAAAACTTGCGGATGAGGCAATTTACCTGGAGCGCGTTCTCTGTGCGGAGAGCGGCGGCCTGCAGGACCAGATTGCGGCATCCTATGGCGGCCTGAACAGGATTGATTTTACGGCGGACGGCTACACGGTAAATCCGATCGTGATCTCTCCGGAAAGAAAGACTGCGCTGGATAAGAACCTGATGCTTTTCTTTACGGGTTTTTCCCGGTTTTCTTCGGATATTCAGACGGCGCTTTCTGTTGCGGTGAAGGATAAAACAACGCAGCTTAAGGAAATGCTTTCTCTTGTGGACGATGCGGAAAAAGTGCTGGTATCAAGGGATTCGGATCTGAATGAATTCGGAAGGATGCTGGATCATACCTGGAGGCTGAAGCGGGGCATGACAAACCGTGTTTCCACGGATTCCATTGACGGACTTTATGAAAAGGCAATGAAAGCCGGTGCACTGGGCGGAAAGCTCCTGGGAGCGGGTGGCGGCGGATTCCTTCTGTTTTATGTGGAAGAGGACAAGCAGGAGAGCGTGAAAAAGGCGCTGGAAAATCTTCTGTATGTGCCTTTCAATTTTGAAAACTCAGGGACAAGGATTATCTTTTATGAGCCGGAGAGCTATGCACTCTGACAACTTCCGCAATAACGGCTATGCCGCAGGAAACAAAGCATAAGATGCTGACCAGGCGGAACATGGCTGAAACGCCTGCTTTTTCAGCCAGAATCCCGTCCGCATAATTTCCCAGGAAAGAGGGCAGGCCTATGCCGACCGCAAGGAATAACAGATGGGCGGTGGAAAGGCATTCCCTCGGTACGGTTTCCAGCATGAAATCGATCAGCGAACAGGCATAGAGCGCGTAGGAAAGGCACTGGAACGACATGGCAAAAAGAATCATGCCTATATTTACGGCAAATCCCGCCAGGGAAAGCTTGATGCCGTAAAAGAACATGGAGACAGCAAGAAAAACAACGGCTGAATATTTCAGATGTGCCTTCATGCGGAAATAGAAAAACATGGTCGGGACTTCAAACATGGCCTGCAGGGACAGCGCGGCGCCTATGTGGAATTCATTCCCGCCGAGCAGGCGGATTAAAGCGGCATAGAAATTATCGAAGCCGCTTGTCGCAAGGGTGCAGATAAAAAGCGCCGTCAGCATAAGCATATAAACAGGGTTGCGGAAAAGGGACCGGATGTCCTTCAGAAAATCGGACTTTTTAACCGGGACAGGCTTCGGGTCGGGCAGGCAGAATACCGCATAAAGAAAAGGCACAAAGAATACGCCCAGGATAGGGATCCCGGGACCGTATCCGTACCGGGAAATGACAAGGCCGAAGATCAGGACAAATATGGCAAAGGTGAAAGACCCGAACGAACGGCCTGTCCCGTAGTTCAGGTTTCTTTTTTCTCCGATCAGTCTTAAAGCCCAGGAATCCAGAAAATTGACCAGACACCCGGAAGTTGCGTAGGTGACCAGAACGGATACCCAGGTAAGGAACGGATTGCCGTTTCCGGTGATTAAAAGAATATAACCGAGGACGCCGCCTGCGCCGCAGAGAAGGGAAATGGTTCTGGCACAGGAGAAGCGGTCGTTCAGTATGCCCCACAGGGGTTTGGCAACGGTTGTCGTAAGGAAGGCAAAGGCCATCAGAATGCCTATTTCGGCATAATTGTACTGAAATCTCAGAAGGATGGCGGGAATAAAACTCACATCCACGCACTGGAGTATGGTGGCGGTTCCTTCCAAAATGAGAAAATGAAGATTCAGGGCTTTCGTGCTTCTTTCGTTCATCAGGACTGACACTTTCTTTTCGTAAGTTTTCCTATTATTTCACGGATGAGATCTAAATTCAATGCTTTTGCATGGACTGCTTAAAGTGTGAGGGTTGTTTTATCATAGATTGCAACTGCAATTTAGTTGCATTTTAAGGCAAAAGGGATATAATAATAAAAACAACACAGGAAAAGGTAGTGAGCAAACAGAAAAAACTGCTTGAGAAACTGAAAAGTAATCCTAAAGACTTCACCTTTGAAGAAATGCAGTCTTTATTGGAATCTTTAGGATATGAATTGTTTAATAAAGGGAAAACCAGCGGCTCAAGAATTAAATTCTGTAAAGGCCGGAGTATTATAATTATGCATAAGCCACATCCGAGGAAGGAACTTCTTCGTTATCAGGTTGACCAGATCAGGGAAGAACTGGAAAAGGAGGGACTGCTGTGAACAATGTTCTGCATTATAAAGATTACTACGGGACTGTGGAATATTCGGAAAAAGATGGTATTCTTTTCGGAAAGGTAATCGGTATAAACAGTCTGATTTCATATGAGGGGAAAAGCATTGCGGAATTAAAAAATGATTTTGAAGGGGCAGTGGACGACTATCTTGAAATGTGCCGTGAACAGGGTATGAAACCCGAAAAAACCTATAAAGGCAGTTTCAATGTACGGCTTACACCTGAATTGCACAGGGAACTGGCCAGATACGCTGCAATCAGAGGGGAAACATTGAATTCCGCTGTCGAAGAAGCGGTGAAAATGTATATCAAGGTTTAAGGGAGGCAGCATATGAAGGTCGTTATCTTAGCCGGCGGATTCGGTACAAGGATCACGGAGGAAAGTCATCTGAAGCCGAAGCCCATGATCGAGATCGGGGAGCAGCCTATTCTCTGGCATATCATGAAATATTATTCTCATTTCGGATTTCATGACTTTATCATATGCCTGGGATACAAGCAGTATGTGGTGAAGGAATACTTCGCGGAGTATTATCTGCACAATTCCGATGTGACGTTCGATCTTGCCAACAACAATATGGAAGTCCACACCAATTTTTCCGAACCGTGGAAGGTGACGCTGGTGGATACCGGCTTAAATACCATGACCGGCGGCCGTATCCTGAGGATCCGGAAATACACGGACAACGAACCGTTCATGCTGACATACGGGGACGGCGTTTCCAACGTGGACCTGGATGCGCTGTTAAAGTTCCACAGATCGCACGGGAAAATTGGGACTCTTACGACCGTAAATATCGGTCAGGCCAAGGGAATCCTTGACGTACAGGACAACGGCCAGGTGCTTTCCTTCCGGGAAAAGGACGATGAGGACGGCACGCTGATCAACGGCGGCTTCATGGTATTCAATCAGGGAATTTTCGATTATCTCAAAGACGACACAACCGTTCTGGAGAAGGAACCTTTGCAGCGTCTTGCTGAAAACGGAGAACTGATGAGCTTTAACCACAGGGGATTCTGGCAGTGCATGGACACGCAGCGTGAGAAGAAAAAACTGGAAGAACTGTGGCAGACCGGCAGAGCGCCGTGGAAGGTATGGAACTGATGCGGGAAAAATGTCTTCTGCTTTTCCCGCGGCCGCTGTATCCACAGCTGAGCGGGTATGCAATGAAGAGCAAAAATCTGGTTCTGATTCTTTCGGAAAAATATGATCTTACGGTTGCCCTGCTTTCCGATCACGGAATAGACACAGATGAGCAGGAATTTTACCGTTCCGTTCATGCGAAGTGGATCTGTTTCCGTATTCCGAAATGGAGAAGTTATCTGCATTGTTTCCTGGGACTGTTTTCCCGGAGGCCGCTGCAGGTTTCCTACTATTACAGCAGGACTTTTCAGAAAAAGGTGGATGAACTTTCCGAAAATGCGGATGTCCTGATTTCTGTTCTTGTAAGAACCCGTCAGTATTTCATGGGGAAAGAAAAGGAAAAACCGGTCATTTTTGACATGACGGATTCCATTGCCCTGAACTATGAGCGTTCCCGCAGAAACACAAAGTCGTTTTTCTGGAGAATGATATACGGGGTGGAAGGAAAGAGACTGGAAAGATACGAGCGGGAATGCATTGAAAAGAGTGCCGTTACATATCTTTTAAACCGGAAGGAATATGAGTACTGGTCGCCTTTCGGAAATGTCCGGCTGCTTCCGCACGGCGTGAACGAAGTCCTGCGGGGCTATGACCGGAAAGACAGCCGTTTTTCCGGTTCGGTTGTTTTCATGGGGAAAATGGATTATCAGCCGAACGTGGACGCGGCTCTCTGGTACATGAAAAACGTGCAGCCTCTGACCGGAAAGCGGATTCCTCTTCTGATCGTCGGTGCAAACCCGGCGCGGGAACTTTATGCGGCGGCAGCATCGGCAGGCAATACAACAATAACGGGCTTTGTGGATGACCCGTATGTCTATGCCGCTTCTTCCCTTGCGGTTATTGCGCCCATGCAGACCGGCGGAGGTATTCAGAACAAGGTGCTGGAGGGGATGGCGCTCGGGAAGGTGAACATTGTGACTTCTCTTGCGGCGGAACCGATCACGGAAGCAAAGGATGGCGTGAATTTATTGGTGGCGGGACGTCCGGAGGAATATGTGCGGATTTTAAATGACATGGCGGACCATGCCGGCACGAGGGACGAGACGGACATGAAATACAAAAGGATTGGAAGTGCCGCCTCGGAACTGATCTGGGGGAAATACACATGGAAAACCTATGGTGAGGCATTTATCAAAGGGATAGAAGAGACGGGGAGAAAAGAAGCGGATGCTTGACTTTTACAGAGGAAAAAAAATACTGGTAACGGGTCATACGGGCTTTAAGGGATCGTGGCTTTGCCGTGCGCTTGTTCTTTGCGGTGCGGACGTGACGGGATATGCGCTGGAACCGCCCACGGATCCGAGCCTCTTTCACATTCTCGGGCTGGAAAGGGAAATGAATTCGGTGACGGGGGATATCCGGGATCAGGACCATCTGAAGAAGGTCTTTCAGGAAGTGCAGCCGGAATTTGTCCTGCACATGGCGGCGCAGCCTCTGGTCCGTCTTTCCTACAAGGAACCGGTCTATACCTACGAAACCAATGTGCTGGGCACCGTTAATGTACTGGAATGCATCCGTTTAAACGACTGTGTAAGATCGTTCCTGAACGTTACAACGGACAAGGTCTATGAAAACCGCGAACTGGGAAAGCCGTTTACGGAAACGGAAAAACTGGACGGGTACGATCCCTACTCCAATTCCAAATCCTGTTCCGAACTGGTGACACACAGCTACAGGCAGTCGTTTTTTGAGGACGGAAGATGCGCGATCAGCACGGCCCGTGCGGGTAATGTCATAGGCGGCGGGGATTTCGCACAAGACCGCATCATCCCGGACTGCGTCAGGGCTGCGGCAGAAGACAAGGTCATGATCATCCGGAATCCGGACTCCGTGCGACCGTTTCAGCTGGTATTGGAGCCGCTTTCGGTCTATCTGATGATCATGGAAAGGCAGCGGAACGATATCCGTTATGCGGGTTCCTATAACGTGGGCCCGGAGCACCGCGACTGTGTGCGGACAGGAGAACTTGTAAAGCTGTTCCAGAAGGAATGGGGGGATACGTTCCGGTGGGAGGTAAAGCCGGACGGCGGTCCTCACGAAGCGGGATTTTTAAGGTTGGACTGCGAAAAATTAAAGAAAACATTCGGCTGGAAACCGAAATACCATATTGATGAAGCAGTGAAAAAGACTGTGGAATGGTCCAAAACCTGGCTTGCGAACGGGGACGTCAAGGGGATCACAGACCGTCAGATTACGGAATTCTTAAAATAGCCGGTTATAAACGGCTGAGATATTGAATTTTTCCACAAATCATATAATAATATTCATATGATACGGTTACATAGGCGTTGAAAGAGTGACAAAGGAGAATTGCATGAAAATGAAAAAGGGGCTTGCATTTCTGCTGGCCGCTTTCCTGGCAGCGCAGAACTGTCTTTCGGGATTTGCAGCAGAGACCGGGAGTTCTTCCGGTCTTGTTTCTGTATCTTTGGATGCCCAATCGGTTTCTACGGGATCGGATGCGGATCCGGGGGATAATTCTGCTTTAGGCGACGGTACGGTGGGAAGCGATACCGCAGGCACTTCTTCCGATGCGGAATATTCGGATATTATTACGGATGCTACTTCTGACGAAATCCGGCACAGGGATGAGTATCCGGTAAAGTCGTCCGCTTACAGGCTTTCCGCACTGATGTCTACGGCGGGCACGGTAACGCACAGCGGCTATAACTGGGGCAGTGATTCCGAATTTATTTCGCAGATGGAGTCGATGACGGACACCGATCATGATTGGTTGAGAGCCAAGACAATATATGACAAGCTTTTCGGCGCGTACTCGGATCTTGCAAACGGACAAGGCGCGCTTACGAAAAAAACATTCCGTGAAACATCCACTACTTACAAAACCTACAATCAAGTAATTGAGGTGGAGATTGGGGAAATCAAAGCTGTTGGAACAGGCAGCAGCGAAAGTAATGCTAAAGTCGCCTGTAAGGCAAATATGGCAGCCGATATCCAGAAGATCTATACGGATGCCTACAATGCCAACGACGCTTTTATATTGGATTATCCGGAAGTGTTTTATGACAGATCATTTGTCTGCAGCTGTAGTGCAATTACCGGTACATTCGATGGGACGGCGGGACAGTATGATGGTATGGTAACAGTATACTTTGATTATCTGCTGGATGATTTTAACAGCACGCTTACGATCGCGAAAATTGCAAGCATGATGGACGAGCAAAATAAAGCAATCACAGCCGTGGGGCAGAGCATTACCGGTACATCAGACTACGACAAGGTGGAGGAAATTCACGATTATATCGTGAATAAGGTAACTTATGATAAACAGTCTTCTGAACATCTGTATTCCTTTGATGCCTACGGAGTCCTGGCGGACAATTACAATACGGACGGGACGACATCGGCCGGCAATATGGTTGTATGCGAAGGCTATGCCCGCGCTTTCCGGGCTCTCTGCAAAGAGAAGGGGCTGAATGCGATTACCGTGAGAGGGTATTCAGGTGCGGAATCGAACGGGCATATGTGGAATGATGTCCGCATGGGTAATGGTCTTTGGTATCCGGTGGACTGTACCTGGGATGATACTAACAGTTCCAGGGAGTATATGCTTTGCGGCGCAGATATAATCTACAAGGCACATACGGAACTGGGAGCCTTTAAATCGACAGCCGGGACACTGATCGGCGATTATGAGTTTATTTATCCTACGCTTTCTTCCTCGGCGTATGGCATTGAACTGGACAAGAGCACACTGTCACTTACTGAGGGAAGTACCGGATCCATAACGGTTTCCTATATTTCCGGAAATGCACCCGGTCAGAACGTTACATGGACCAGCAGCAATACGGCCGTGGCAACAGTGGCCGGAAGCGGAACCAATAACGTGACGGCAGTTGTTACGGCTGTGGCACCGGGAAGCGCTACGATCACGGTAACCTGTGGCGTCTATACAACGACCTGCATTGTCACGGTGATAATACCTGTTCAGGGGATTACGCTTAGCAGGACGTCGCTTTCCCTGATTTCGGGTGATACTTCTTCCCTGCTTTCGGTTTCTTCCTACAGTCCTTCGGATACCACGGAAAGGACCGTTACGTGGACCAGCAGTAACACAGGCGTGATAACGGTGACCGGCAGCGGAACCAATAACGTGACGGCTGTCATTAAGGCGCTGAAAGCCGGAACGGCTGTCGTTACGGCGACCTGCGGTTCTGTCAGCGCATCCTGTATCGTTACGGCAGTTGCGGCAGTCACGACATCCTCCGGCGGCAGCGGCAGCGGCGGTGGTGGAGGCGGCGGTGGCGGAGGCGGCGGAAGCTCCTCCGGTTTCAGTTCTTCCGGTGCGGCTTCTTCCGGAACGGGACCCGGAAGCTCCGGGATTACCGGAACCTGGCTTCAGGATACCGTCGGCTGGAAATTCCAGCAGACAGGAGGTACGTATATTACGGGTGCCTGGGCTCTGATCAACGGTGCCTGGTACCATTTCGGAACGGACGGATACGCGCAGACAGGATGGATACTGGATAACGGAAAATGGTATCACCTGAACGCGGTGTCGTGTGCCATGGACACGGGATGGGTGATCGTGAACGGGAAATCCTATTACCTGAATGCGACTTCGGCAGAGGGTATGCCGCAGGGCGCCATGTATGCGGATACGACCACGCCGGACGGGCATAAAGTCGGTCCGGACGGTGCAAGGACAGACTGATTTTTCCGGAAGATATCAGCGGGAAGGCCGAAGCCTTCCCGCTTTTCCTGTGATCCGGCGGTTTCAGATTGTACTGGTAACTCGACCGGTTCTGCTATACAATAATAATGTTTTGACAGGCGGGTAATATCAGAAAAAAGATCAGCCTGGGGGAGTGGCAATGTTCGAAAAAAAATCGGAAGAGGAAGCACGGCAGGAGATCTTAAAAGCGGTCGGGGAATACTGCGACCGTTTCCACAATCAGAAAAAGGAATTTAAACCGGGAGACCGGATCCATTACGCGGGGAGAGTCTACGACCATGCGGAAATGGTGAATCTGGTGGATTCCGCACTGGAATTCTGGCTGACGTCCGGAAGATACACGGATGCGTTTGAGGAAGGCCTTGGAAAATACCTGGGAGTTCCATATGTTTCCTTTGTGAATTCCGGTTCCAGCGCCAATCTCTGTGCTTTCATGGCTCTGACTTCCCCGCTTCTGGGGGAAAGAAGAATTAAGCCGGGGGATGAAGTGATCACGGTGGCATGCGGCTTTCCCACGACCGTGACGCCGATCATCAATTACGGCGCTGTCCCGGTATTCGCGGATGTGACCATTCCGCAGTACAATATCGATGTTTCAAAACTGGAAAGCGCGCTTTCGGAAAAGACAAAGGCAGTCATGGTCGCGCACACGCTGGGAAATCCGTTTGATATTAAGGCGGTGAAATCTTTCTGTGATGCACATGACCTGTGGCTTGTGGAGGATAACTGCGACGCTCTGGGAAGTACATGCACGATCGACGGCGTAAAGCACCTGACCGGTACGATCGGCGATATCGGGACTTCTTCCTTTTATCCGCCGCATCATATGACAACGGGGGAAGGCGGCGCGGTCTATACAAAGAATGCGTTCCTTCACAGGATCATCCGCTCCATGCGCGACTGGGGAAGAGACTGCCGGTGTAAATCCGGACAGGACAATCTGTGCGGACACCGTTTTGACGGACAGTACGGAGAACTGCCTGCGGGATACGACCATAAATATGTCTATTCCCATTTCGGCTATAATTTGAAGGCAACAGACATGCAGGCGGCAGTCGGCTGCGCGCAGCTTGAAAAATTTCCGTCCTTTGTGGAAAGGCGGAAACACAATTTTGCCCGGATGAAAGAAGCGTTGAAAGGAACGGAAGACAGGTTTATCCTTCCGGAAGCATGCCCCAATACGGATCCCAGCTGGTTCGGTTTCCTGATCACCTGCAGGGAAGGCGCCGACAGGGAAAAGATCGTACGGTATGTGGAAGACCACGGTGTACAGACCAGGATGCTCTTTGCGGGAAACCTGACAAAGCACCCGTGCTTTGACGAAATGAGGAAATCGGGGAAGGGTTACCGGATAGCGGGAGAACTTGTGAACACCGACCGCATCATGCGTGATACGTTCTGGGTCGGGGTTTATCCGGGCATGACGGATGAAATGACGGACTACATGGCCGGGGTCATCCGGGAAGGCGCAAAACAATGAATGCAAAGAAAAGTTGCAGGACAAAGCTTTATCTGGCGCTGCATATCCTGATGATGGTGTTCAGCCTGTCGGCGGTCTGCAGCAAGGAAGCTTCGGGGCATCCGGTCATGAGCCCCGGATGGATTCTGTTTTACGGACTGGTGATCGTGATCCTGGGGATATATGCTCTCGGTTGGCAGCAGATCATAAAGAGAATGCCGCTTTCCACCGCCTATGCCAACAAAGCGGCCACGGTGGTGTGGGGGCAGATCTGGGGACTTGTCTTTTTCAATGAGAAAGTAACGCCCGGAAAACTGATCGGCGTCATCATCATCATTATCGGAATTGTGCTGCATGCCAATGCGGACACGGGTGAGGAGGATGCCGCATGAGCCGGATGACTTTTTATGTGATCATTTTCCTGGCCGCGGTTTTTACGGCGGCGGTTGCGCAGATCCTTTTGAAGAAAGCTGCCATGAAGCATTACGACGGATTCTGGCAGGAATACCTGAATCCGACGGTCATATTTGCGTATATCCTGTTTTTCGGGGCAACGCTGGTTGATGTGTTTGCCTACAAGGTCATTCCCTTAAGCCTGGGTCCTGTGCTGGAAGCGACAAGCTACATTTACGTGACGGCTTTCGGGGCAGTCATTTTCCATGAGAAGATCAACCGGAAAAAGATCATTGCCCTCGGCATCATCATTCTGGGGATTGTTGTTTACGCGGTGTTCGGGTAACGGAAAATATCCGTCATAAAAATTGCGGAGGGAAAATCATGTCTCATTATGATTATCTGCTTGTCGGCGCGGGCCTTTATAACGCTGTGTTTGCGTACTTTGCGAAAAAATCCGGCAGGAAATGTCTTGTGATCGAAAAGAGAGATCATATCGGCGGCAATATCTACTGCGAAGACGTGGAAGGGATTCATGTCCATAAATACGGGGCGCATATCTTTCACACGTCGGACAGGGAAGTCTGGGATTTCGTGAATTCGTTTGTCGAATTCAACCGGTATACCAATTCGCCGGTCGCGAATTACAAGGGGGAGATCTACAATCTTCCGTTCAACATGAACACGTTTGCCAGGATGTGGAATATCCGGACGCCGGCGGAAGCAAAAGAGATCATTGAAAAGCAGAAAGCAGAGATCACCGGGGAACCGCGGAACCTGGAAGAACAGGCGATCAGTCTTGTCGGAACGGACATTTACACAAAACTGATCAAGGGGTACACGGAAAAGCAGTGGGGCAGGGACTGCAGGGATCTTCCGGCCTTTATCATCAGGCGGCTTCCGGTCCGCTTCACCTATGACAACAATTATTTCAACGACCGTTACCAGGGTATCCCCATGGGCGGATACAATGTCCTGATCAGCGCTCTTTTTGACGGGTGCGATATCGAAACCGGCGTGGATTATCTTTCACACAGGCAGGAGTACCGGGAGAAAGCGGATCATGTGATCTATACGGGGCCTATTGATGCGTATTTTGACTACAGCCTCGGGAACCTGGAATACCGTTCGCTCCGTTTTGAAACGGAAACGCTGGATATTGAAAATTTCCAGGGGAATGCGGTGGTGAATTACACGGAACGGGAAATCCCCTACACCCGCATCATAGAGCACAAGCATTTTGAATTCGGGACGCAGAAAAAAACGGTGATCACCAGGGAATATCCGGAAGACTGGAAACCGGGCATGGAGCCGTATTATCCGGTGAACAACGAAAAGAATCAGAAGCTGTATGCATCTTACAGGGCGCTGGGTGAAAAGGAAGACGTGATCTTCGGCGGCCGTCTGGGCGAATATAAATATTATGACATGGATAAGGTCATAGCGAGCGCCATGCGAAGAGCGGAAGGACTCGGAATAAAGGAAATGAAAGAAGGAAGCGGCAATGGATTTTCAGGAAACAATTGAACTGGTAAGAAGCACGGATTCCATTATTTTCAATGAAGACGCCCTGCAGAGAACGCATGAAAAAGGAGAGTTTGATTACGCGACGGACATTGATGTGGGTGTCCAGAAATACCTGAAGGAAAAATTAAAGGAGATGTGTCCCGAAGCGGGAATGCTCGGGGAAGAGGGGAAACATACTGAACCGGATCTCAGCAAGCCCTTATGGATCCTGGACCCTGTTGACGGGACCACAAACCTGATGTTTCATATGCAGCTTTCCGCGGTGTCTCTTGCCTACTGCGAAAACGGAGAGATCACGGCGGGCATCGTATACAATCCTTTCATGAAGGAACTGTTTACCGCACAGAAAGGCGGGGGGGCTTTCCTGAACGGAAAACCTGTCCGTGTGAACAAAGCAGCGGACATGGCGCACAGCGTGATCGGCGTGGGCACCAACCCGTATTACCGGGAACTGGCGGATTCGTCGTTTGAAAGGATCAAGAGGGTCTTTTTAAAGTGCATGGATATCCGGAGGCTCGGCGCCGCATCGCTGGATATGTGCTATACCGCCTGCGGCCGGCAGAATGCTTTCTTTGAAATGAAGCTTAAACCGTGGGATTATTCCGCCGGCCTTCTGATTGTTGAAGAAGCGGGAGGAAAAGTTACGGACGCGAACGGAGATTCTATCCGCACGGGTTCCGACAGTTCCGTTCTGGCAAGCAACGGCACAATACATGAAGAAATGGTGGAGGTTCTGAGATAGACATGGCGGATGATCTGAACTGGAAACTGCTTTCTTCCGAGCAGGTACGCAAAGACGAATGGATTGATTTCCGCGCGGGGCGCTACGAACTTCCGAACGGAAGGGTCATCGATCCTTTTTACACATACCGCAAATGCAATTTTACGGTGATCGTGGCAAAGACGCCGGAAGGGGATTATCTCTGTGTGAAACAGTACAGGCCCGGCGTGGAAAAAGTACTGACGGAGTTTCCCGCAGGCGCGGTGGACCCGGGAGAGGACCCGGAAAATGCGGCAAAGCGGGAACTGATGGAAGAGACCGGATATGAGTCCGATGACTGGACCCGCCTCTGCAAAATTGCGCCGAATGCGACGATCGCGGATAACATGGCATACTGCTATCTGGCTAGCGACTGCAGAAAAAAAGGCAGCAGGCACCTGGATGACACGGAATGCGTGGACATGCTTGTTCTTACGGAAAAGGAATTAAAGCGGATGATCTCCCGCGATGAGTTTATGCAGGCCGTGCACGTTGCGGCTTATTATATGGCAAAAGAGAAGGAGGAAAAATAATGGGAAAGCTTCTTGTTTCGAATGTTTCATCGGTTGTGACCTGTAATGACAGAGACGAAGTTCTGTCAGGTGCAGACGTTCTCTCCGAGAACGGCGTGATCACGGCGGTCGGAAAGGATCTGGAAAAAGACCCGCGTGCGGAAGGAGCGGAAAAGATCGACGGTTCGCATTACATTCTTTATCCGGGACTTGTCAACACGCATCATCATCTTTATCAGACGTTCAGCCGGAACCTGAAGGAAGTCCAGAACATGGAGCTTTTTGACTGGCTGAAATATCTTTACGAGATCTGGAAGAACCTTGATGAGGACACGGTCTATTACAGTTCCGTGACCGGCATGGGCGAACTTTTAAAGACAGGCTGCACAACCTGCCTGGATCATCATTATGTATTTCCGGAGGGGACAACGGGGATATCCGTTCTGGGGCAGCAGTTCCGCGCCGCCGATGAACTGGGAATGCGTTTCTATGCGACAAGGGGAAGCATGGACCTGTCCAAAAAAGACGGCGGGCTTCCGCCGGATTCCGTGACGCAGACCGTGGATGAGATCATGAAGGATTCCGAGGAAGTGATCGACAGATTCCACGATCCCCGGCCTTTCGCCATGCACCGCGTGGCACTGGCTCCGTGTTCGCCGTTTTCGGTAAGCCGTACGCTTCTGGAAGAGACCGCAAAGCTTGCACGGAAAAAACATGTACGCCTGCATACGCATGTGGCGGAAACAAAGGATGAGGAAAATTATACGCTGGAAAAATACGGACTGCGTCCGCTGGCCTATATGGAAAAAGTCGGCTGGACCGGGAACGATGTCTGGTATGCGCACGGCATCCATTTCAATACGGATGAACTGAAGCTTCTGGCGGAAACCGGAACGGGCGTGGCACACTGCCCGATCTCCAATATGAAACTTGCGTCCGGTGTGGCCAGGATCCCGGAAATGCTGAAGCTGGGCGTGCCGGTCGGCCTTGCGGTGGACGGTTCCGCCAGTAACGACGGTTCCGATCTCCTGGAAGAGCTCCGCGTATGTTTCCTTCTGCACAGGCTTAACTGGAGCAAGGATGCGCCGTCCGGATATGATGTCCTGAAAATGGCTACGCGCGGTTCCGCAAGGCTTCTGGGCCGGGATGATATCGGCAGCGTGGAAGCGGGCAAGGCCGCGGACTTTTTCATGATCGACGAGAACAGGCTCTGCATGACCGGTGCCTGCTTTGATCCCGCGAACGTGCTGGGAACGGTCGGCTACAAGGGGAACGTGGACTATACCGTGGTGAACGGGGAAGTGGTCGTGAAGGACGGGAAACTTACAAAAGTCGATGAAGAGAAGCTGACTGCGGAAGCAGGCGTGCAGGTAAGGAAATACTTAAGGAGATAATCTTTACGGAAATCCTTTCACTTTTAAAAACTTATCATGCGGGAAACCAGAATGAGTTTTCCTTTCCCGAAAACCCGAAGGAAGAAAAGACCATCCGGAAACTGGGGTGCGGACTGATCGGGCTTGCCGATCTTCTCCTGTACATGAGAACGAACGGGAGCGCACCCGCTTCCGGTAAGGATATGCCGTCCGCCGGAGACAGCGCAGTTCCGGGGACCGGCGCCTACCGGGATTTTCTGGACAGCCTGAACGGGACTTATGCGAAAGTGCGCCGTGTCCTTGGACTGAACGGTTTTTCCATGGCACGGGGATTCAATTCCTATGCAAAAATGAACCGCATGCCGTTCCGTGCAAAATGGGGCGTAAGAAAAAAGGATATCCTGACGGATATCCGGCGCATGCTTTCGGAAGATATTCCCGTTGTTCTTTCCGTGGGGCCGAATCTCGTGCCGGGCAGAAAAAATCCGGGCGTGAATTTTTACCCGGCGGAAGATAAGACACGGTCACAGAGCGTCCGTGTTCTGGACCACTATGTGACCGTGACCGGTGTGGAAAAGGAAGATGATAAAATATTTCTTCAGATATATTCCTGGGGGAAAATGTACCTGGTCGATTTTGACGAATACATGCGGTACATAAAAAGCCAGCCCCCGCTGATCGGAAGCCTTGTGACAAGTATCCTCTGCGTCACCCGTTCTTTTTAACGAGAGCGTCGCGGATTTCGGTAAGAAGCATTTCTTCCTTGCTGGGCTCCGCCGGCTTTTCCTCTTTCTTCTTTTCGGCGCGGTTGATCATCCTGACGATCATGAACACGGCAAGGGCAATGAAGATAAAGTTGATGATATTCTGCAGGAAGGTCCCGTAGGTAAGCTTTGCCGATCCCACTGTCACGTTCAGATCGGAAATATTCACGCGCCCCAACAGCATGCCGAGAAGCGGCATCAGTATGTCATCAACCAGGGATTTTACGATTGTGCTGAACGCACCGCCTATGATGATGCCGACTGCCATATCCATTACGTTTCCTTTTAATGCGAATGCCTTGAACTCTTCCATGAACTTTTTCATTTTTTATATCCCTCCTGTCAGGAAAACTTAAAATTCGATAACGGCTTAAGTATACAAAAGAATCCGTTCAATTGCTATACTGACAGGAACGAAAAGGGAAAATAAATCTTTCGGGAAACAGCAAGAATATATCATAAATCGTAAGCGGAATTTAAACACTATGTTTTTTCTGTGATATATTCTGTGTTTGCATTGTAATTTCCGACCCGCTGTTTATAATACGCATTTGTTATGAAAATCTATGATGCTGTGAAAAACAACGAGGAGGAAAGATTAATGAGAAAATCAGGAATTGCTGCAATTGCGTTTTCGGTTATGATGGCGGCTGCTGTTATGAACGGTTGCGGAAGTTCTTCTGCTGCTACGGCAACAACGAAGGCTTCTGTAACGGCGACAAAGGCTGTTGAATCATCCAAGGCTGTTATGGAGACAACCAAGGCTGCGGTTCCGGCTGCATCGTCTGCTGCTGCTCCTACGACCAAAGCCGCGGGTGCTTCCGGTGCCGCTGCACCGTCAACCAAGGCTGCTGCCCCGGCTGCATCATCCGCTGCCGCAACGAAAGCAAACTGAGATTGACGGAAACATAGAATTGCAGAAACAGACAGGCGTCCGCAGAAACTGCGGGCGCCTTTTTTGTGGTGCGCCCGGCGGGCGCACGTTCTAACCGGTGAAAGTCCGGAATCCGCCCGGTAGGGGGAAGGATACAGCCGAAGGCAAGGGTGTCCATCGCGAGGTGGAATCTGAAGGAAGCTGGATGTCGGGAACAAATAAACCGACGGGCAAATCTCTGGTCTGATGAACA
>Ga0183098_10281_pt1 | contig 139362 bp, 167 predicted proteins | sample BioMet9_FD_128884 | JGI IMG/M metagenome (GOLD analysis project Ga0183098, IMG submission 128884) | Microbial communities from bioreactor (seeded with sewage sludge) at Lawrence Berkeley National Lab, California, USA - Biofuel... | ecosystem: Engineered > Bioreactor > Anaerobic > Unclassified ...
ACGCCCCAGCCGCTCAAAAAGCCGTAGGCGGCGCAGGATTAGCCTACATGCCCCAGTAGCTCAGTAGGCAGAGCACCTGCCTTTTAAGCAGGGTGTCGGGGGTTCGAATCCCCCCTGGAGCACCAACAGGCAAGACCCGCAAAGCCTTGATATCAAGGCTTGCGGGCCTTTTGCATTTCCCCGAAAATTCCGGAAAGTACGTTCTCGGATTGCAGAATTTAGGCCGAAATTCAGGCCTATTTTATACCTCTGGGCCTAAAAATGGGCCCAAAAATAGAGCCTGGCGGGTCTCCCTCGCCGGGCTCTACTTAAAAACGCAAAAATAATTATTTATCTTCAAGTTTCTGATCTTTTTCTATTTTTTCCAAAACAGCACTAATATTAATTACGGGCAAAACAATTGGACTAAATCCAGGAACTGTCGTCAAAAGAGTAATTTGAGATCTTATATATGGAAATAAAATTGCAACCGCGTTTTTCTTGATCAGGGCGCTGCGAACTGATGCTTCCTCAACAGCAGCATTAACGGAAAAGATGCCCTCGCAAACAACTATCACTTCAAATTCACTGAGTTTATTAGTAATAGTTGCAGTAAGCGAAACCAAAGAATCTGAAGAATCTGTGGAATCAAAGATTTCTCTATTAACGGTTAACTGTAGTTCTGTATCTGTTACGGACTCCGCTTTAATTTCAAAACTGCAGCGTTTGATTCGCATAGATTTCATTTCCAAAACAGCACTAGACACTTCATTCACAGGAGTCATGTTAATTCCTTTCATTCATGCAGCAGAAAGATCATCATCCTCCGGTTTACTCGAGGATAGAAAACGAGATTCCGAAAGAAAATAATTAGTGGGTACATCTGCCTCGATCGGTATATTAACCGATAGTGCTGTCTTTAATGTAGCATCCTTAATAACAATTGGCGGCTCTTCATATTCAATATTTCTGTCAGGAATTCCACACAATTTAAGCACATATGGGAGATGATCCGCAAGATCTTCGTCAAGGTATTCACCTTCCATAGGAAGATCTTCTTTCGGGATGTCATCTCCATCAACGACCACATATTCATCTTTTCTTACTTCATAGTCGAAAGTTGCCAGAATTTTTGCCCGATTACCTTCCACAAATGCGTCTCGCAACGTAAGTTTGTTTAAAAGCAAATCAAGTATATTTTTATCGGGCAGTTGATTGATAATCCATCGCTGCGAGCCTCTAATGTCACAGCAAACACATAGATAGCGTCTTTCTAAATCATCAATTGCTAAGAACAACAAGGGATATTCATCTTCAACGATGACATATTCCATGCTAAGATTCCCGACATTGGGTACATTTTCGAAATAAGGATCTGGATAATTCATTATAGTTTAACCTCATTAAAAAGACCTTGTGGCTGCGCATCTTCATATAGCCACCAATCAACATGCGATTTTCTGTTGCTTGTTTTTTTCGCATTTTGTAGACATGGGCCAAATGCCCCACGGGTATATCCGGCGGCAATAATTGCGGGTGGATTGAACTTTGAAAGCAATCTATATACACTCATGGCATCTTTGTAGTCTTTAAAAACTGAAACGGAATAATAGAAAATATCATCCTCCCAGCCGGGCTCCATGTTTTTCAATGTGATATCCTCGTATTTCCACAACTCATAGTGCGAATAGAACGCTTTTTTGTCGATTGTGCCATAGTTGCAAATTCGATACACCTTAAGATCTTGCTCTTTTGCTTGCGGAGGAACACCGCAAGCAGGATAATAATTCGGAAATTTCTTTTGTATTTGAGTTACTGTCATTTTGTCCCTCTGCCAATATTATTATTCCATACAGATAATAATGCACTCAAATCTCAGTTGATTTTCTAAAATATTGTGGAAAATCAATCTTCTTGTTTAATATATAATACATTCCGTGTAAATTTGCAAGCCGTGGCGGAACTTTTTTACAATTTAGTAACGTATAAAAGGGCCCGGCGGTATCGCCGGGCCCTTTCCACCTCATTCACGCGAAGCTCTTGGCCGCGTCGGTCTCGCTGGGCGCGTTGACCACCTTGCTCATGCCGCAGAGCTTGTCGATCATCTTGCCCACGGCATCGATGTCCACGTCGTAGTTAAGCTCCTTGGCGGATGCCTGCACCATGGCCAGCACCCACTCTTTTCGGGTCGCGCCGTCGGCAAACTTTGTCTCGGCCGTCGCCATGTACCTCATGACGAACTCCAGCAGCCGCGTCCAGTTCTTTTCCTTTACCGCCTGGGTGACGGACTGCGCCAGCTTCACCGCCAGCGGCAGGCACACGGCCAGCCCCGCCAGCACGCTCACGATCAGATCTATCCATTTCATTTTTACTCCTCCTTATAGATCCCTTCCAAAATTTTTTGCCTTCGCGGCCTCGTATACAATCCCGTTGGCAGTGTTCTCCGCCCGCGATTTGTCGGTGTCCTTGTTAAGCACCGTGGCCACGGCGCCGTCGAATACTCCCACCATGCCGGTGATCCACGGCAACGACCCGCTAAACGCCTCATGCACGGCGTAGAACGCCAGAACAAAGCCCGCGATGTTGACGAGCGTCCAGACGATCAGCACCCACCGGACCTTATACTCCGACTTAGTCATTGCGGTTTAGCCCCTTGGCCTCCAACGCCGCATCGTAAAGACCGGCCGCGTAATTGAACGCCAGCAGCCGGACCATGTCCTGGGACAGGTCGATCTTGTCGCCGTTGCCGGTCTTGTCGCTGCCGTCCCCGGCGATCACGCCGGCGGTCATCAGCTTGTCCACCATGTCCCGCGCCCCCCAGTCGTTGGGGATGTCTTTCAGATGTGCGTATCTCACTTCATCCTCGCTTTCCGTCAGCCCGAAGGCCGACACCACGCCGTCGGCGATAGCCTGCGCCACTGCCTGGCGGTTTTTTGTGTATATCCGTATGTCGTCCGCATCGTCCAAAAAGCAGACTTCCAGCAGGTTGGCCTTGCAGCCCATGTTGTGGGCGGTGTTGATCACGGCAAAGATGCCGGCTTGCTCTCCCCTGTTTTTCAGGCCAAGCGCGGCGAGCCCCCGCATGATTGCGTCTTCCGCGCCGCTGGATCTGCCTCTGGACGGATAGAAGATCTCCGCGCCGGTCGTCTGGCCGTTGCCTATGTAGTCGCCCACGCAGGCGTTGAAGTGGATCTCCAGCACGTAATCCCAGCCCTTGAGCTTTGCGGCTAGCGTCCCGGCCTTGGCGTCCCTGAAAGCGTCCCGCGCCTCGTCGTAGACGCCGACCTCGGCATAGGGCTCCAGCAGGGGTTTCAGCAGATCAACCACCTTGATTGTCTCCTCGGCTTCCTTGTAGGTGACACCCTTCATTGTGGCCACGCAGCCGGGGTCCCCGGCGCCGTGCCCGGATACAAGCATTATTTTCATTCCGTCACCTCCCGGTGTCCAATTTGGACACCGCCTCCAAATCCTTGATGCGGGTGTTGGCGACCTTGATCTGCTCCTCGATCACCGGGATTTTCTGCGCAAACCCGTTGTGCGCCCGCACCTCTCGGGTCAGCTCCTCAATTTTCTCGTTGGTCACGGCCTGAGTCGTCTGCAGATTGGCCTGGTTTTTGTTGTAGACCGCCCGATTGCTCAGCACCACGCCCAGCAGCGACAGCCCGCCGGTGATCAGCGCCACGATGATTGCCTCTTTCATGCGCTGCCTCCTTAGACTGCGGTAGATTCGGTCAGCAGGCTGGTCAGCTCTGTGTACTGAGCTTCCGTGATTTTGTTGGCCGCATAGAATACGTCCAGCTTCTCCGTCATTCCGTCGGTCAGGCCTCTTTCGATCATGCGTTTCAGCGTGCGATACAGCATTATGATTCACCTCCTTTACGTTGAACTGTCCGCGACGCCCAGCTCCAACAGAGTCAACCGATACTCGTGATCCACGAGCATGGCGTCGGTATCGTCCTGCGCAGTTGCCTCCGTCGTCGCCGGCGTGTCCGGATGCTCGCTGTTCCAGGCGTCCAATAGTGCCTGGGCCCCGGTGAAGATTCCGTCGACGATATCGCCAAATCCATGGAACGCACGATATGTATCCATTTGATCCGCGTTCATTTCGATAGCTCCGGAAAAGGGCTCTTCCTGCGGGCACATATAAGCCCCATCGCTTTTCTCGTGCAGGTAGTATAATCCCACTGTTAAGACCTCCTAAAAAATAGTGAAAGGATATACGACAATGATCTATGGTTACATCCGTGTCAGCACCGACGTGCAGACGGTAGAAAATCAGCGTTATGAGATCAAACAATTTTGCGCTCGGGAGGGCCTGTCCGTGGATAGCTGGATTGAGGAGACAATTTCCGGCACCAAAGCCCCGGACAAACGCCAGCTTGGGCAGCTGCTCGCCCGTGCCGGCGACGGAGATCTCATCATTTGCTCCGAGCTATCCAGACTTGGCCGCAGCCTCTATATGATTATGGAGATCCTCGCCCTGTGTATGGATAAGGGCTGCCGGGTCTGGACGATCAAGGATGGTTTTCGCCTGGGCGACGACATCCAAAGCAAGGTTCTGGCCTTCGCCTTCGGGCTCTCCGCAGAGATCGAGCGCAACCTAATCTCGCAGCGCACCAAGGAGGCGCTGGAGCGCAAGCGCGCCGAGGGCGTCAAACTAGGTCGCCCCCGCGGGGCCGTCGGAAAACATACCAAGCTCTCCGGCCGGGAAAATGTGATCCGGGTGCTGCTGGATGAGGGCGCCAGCTATGCGGAGATCGCACGGATTTTCCACGTCGACCGCTCAACGCTTGTCCGGTTTTGCCGCGGTCGTGCGCTTTATAAGCCCCTAGATTGCATGGCAAAAACGGTCGTTTAACGGTGAGGGCGGGATAGATACCGTTTTCCTGCACGATTTTGGCATTGCCAGATCATCGGCGTGCTGACCGCTCCGGGGGCGGAGCTGGATTTCAAACGTTCGGTTTTGTACCGAAGTATGTGTGGATTTATGCGCAAAGTTCTTCTGGTATTTCTTTCTCTGCAATTTCTGGGTGTACGACTATTCCAATGTCAGAAATAACTACAAGTTATGTGCAAAACAAAGTCCCGTATTGGTCTACAGCCTCAACTTACTGCTGGGCCAAAAAATCCAGCGACGGTAAAACGTTATATTGGTACAACACTTATGGAAATTCCATGGATTCCAGTTTAGGGGCAGCCACGCAGTTAAATGTTTCGGGTACGAGCTATTATTATGTGGCCTTCGGTTAACCTATGGCCAACGCATAGTAGGGCATATTTGCTCCATTAAGCTGTTCCTTGTCTCCATAAGCCTGTGGATTTTCGTTATACCAAGCAAGCGTTGTTCCATCGATTTTGGCATGGCGGGTATTGGTGTAAGTGGCGGGTGGGGTTGCGCCTATATACCGCCAGCCATCATATCCGCTTGAATACGTACTAGTTAGTCGTGCAAATATAGCCACCCAAGCCGATAATGACCCATCTGACGGGACAGCACGGATAATTACATACTTCGGCACAAAACCGAACGTTATCCGAGAACCGTGTATGAATAGGAGTACCCAGAATGATTTAACTGATCGTAGTCGTTTGAGGTAGCATACCAAGAAATTCTATTAGTTCCCCATGTTGTTACCTGGTTTTCTGCGCCATTATCCATCTCCATGATTGCAAATGGTTTTAGCGCCGCCTCAAATATTCTTGCCGAATTATTATAATTTGCTGGGCCATGAAGGAAAATTGCCTTCGGCACGAAATTGAACGTTAAGCTGCACGGGTGGGAGCTGCCGTAAAGCCCATTGCCCGTGTAGCTGCCAGTGGCGATTTTCGCGCCTCCGGCCACAGCGGTGGCCAGAGCTGAGAGCGCGGCGTTCGGTGTTGCCGGATCGCTGCTCAGGCCCGCCAGCGTTTTCAGCGCGGCCGCCACAGTGTCGTCCAGCAGGTTGGCCTTGTTCAGCGGTGTCGGCTGCGTCGACCACCCGGGGCTGTTGAAACTGATGTCGATGGGCAGCGTGCCCGCCACCAGCGCGGACACGAATTCGCTGTATGTAGGGTAGCTCGCCAGAAAAGAGGCGATCGATTTGATCAGATACCCCTGCCCGCTGGCGCTCGGTACTCCGTCTATCATGTTTTTGCCTCCTCTATAGTATGTGATCGCCGGCGGCCGACACCCCGCACAGCCACACGGTGCCCTTGACCATGTTGGTATAGTAGGTCTCGATCTCCTCCAGCAGTTTCTCGATCGCGTTGGCGCCATCGGCGGTCAGATAGGCCATGCTGTCAGGCAGCGCGCCGGTGCCGTAAAAGGCGGCCTTTACCGCCCGAACCTGCGCGAGATAGTCCTGCATAGCAGATGGCGTCGGATAGCCCTGATCCGTCCATGTCATGGTGGGCGATACCTCGCACGCATACCCGGCCGCCTGCAGCTGTGCGGCGATGTAGGCCACTGCCGCGCCCACGCGGTTGAGGTCTTTGGCGTTGTAATAGTCCTTGGCCGTCCAGTCCGTTTTCAGATGCAAGCCTTCGTAACCTGTGGTCGTCACTGACAGCTGATTTCCCGCGGTATCGATGGCCGTCAGTGCGATGACGTATGCGCCGTCAGCCGATCTGGGGACACCTGAGGCGCTCCAGATGTGGTCTCCGGTCATCGTCCAGGTATACGCGGTGCCATTGACCGTGCCGGTAACGTAGGATATATTTCCAGAGATATAGACGCTCTCGGTTATGGTATCCGCCATTGTCCCTCACCTCACTCGATCGTGACGCTCACGGTCAGCGTGGTGCCCGCGTCGGCCGGGTTGGGCGCGATCGTGACCGCTTTTATGCTTGGTGCCGTGGTGTCCAGCGTCACCGTCCGGGACACGGAGGTGGCCTGTGCGGCCGCGTCGGTCGCGGTTACAATGATGGTATTGGCGCCCTCGGTCAGGGTTACTGTTTTGGACCAGGCGCCGGAGGACACGTTTACCGCCCCCTGATCTGTCCCGTTGAGCTTTACCGCGATGGTTACCGGCGTGCTGGTGGCGTCGTTGGTCGTGCCGGCTACGGCAAGGCTCGCGTTATTGGTGATAAGGTCGGGCGCAGGGCTCGTCACATTCAGCGTCGGCGGCACGGTGTCGACGGTGTAGGTCGTGGCCTTTCCCGTGGCCGCGTTGCCGTCGTAATCGTTTACGGCGACGGTCACGGTGTGGCTGCCGTCGGCCAGGGCACTTGCCGGCGTATAGGTTACGCTGTATCCGTTGGTGATGGCCGTGGTTGACAATGTCGCCGCGGCCACGGCGGTGCCGTCAAGTTTTACCACAAGGCTGCTCAAGTCGATGCCCGAGCCTCCGGATTCGTCCACCAGCGTACACGCGACAGGCTGCTGGGCGTTGGAGACATACGCGCCGGTGCTGGGGCTCGTGATGGTGATCACCGGGGCCACCGTTTCCTTGACGCGCAGCTTCAGCGCGGCCAGCGTCGAGCCGTTCACGGTCGTGCTTGTGCCCGCGGTGTTCGTGGCTGTTACGTTGCAGTTGTAGACGTGGTCGGCCAGATTGTAGCTCGTGGCCCCCGGCGCCGTGATGCTCGCCTCCCAAAGGCCTGACGTGCTGTTGTAAGCCAGGGCATAGTCCGTCCCGTTGATGGTGATTTTTGCGCTCGCAATACTCATATCGGCCCTCCGCAGCGGCTCGCGCCGCATAGTTTATAGGGATAGATCGTTCTCGTGGAGTCCGTCACGGTGATGGACACGGTCACGCTGCCGTTGATACTCGCCGGATTCGGCGCCAGGATCGCCGCTGTAATCATCGGCTCAGATACGGTCACGCTGCCGTCTGCGTTTGCGCTCATGCCCGCCTCCTTATTCCGCGTCGCACAGGATTTCCATCTCGGCGGCCTGATTCGCGGAGATCTTCCAGTCCACGGACACGATGTTGCCGGTCAGCGTTTTCCCCGTTGCTGCATCCACGGTCACGCGCTGTCCGGGATAGTTGCCGTTTGTGACAAACTTACCCTTAACGGTCCGCACCCGCAGATAGTGCTCATACAGCGCCGCCAGCCGTTCCGCCGCGTCATTGGGCGAGATCAGCGTCATGTTCTCCGCCTTCCGGGGATTTTCCGTGTCGCTGGCCGTGCGCAGCGGGTTACTCCGGCTGATCACGCTGGTGGTGTGGATATACTTATAGCCCGTCAGCGTCACGGCGCCGCCGGTGCCTGTGATCACGGCGTAGTTGGCCCCGCTGCTGCCGATTGTGCCGCCGGAGATCGTCAGGCCGCTGTGGGGCTCGGAAAACTCCACGCGCTCCGTGCCGGTCAGCGTGCCGGAAAAAAGCTGCTCGGTCTCGCTGCTCACGGCATAGCGATGCACGGTCAGATATACGGTCGTCACCAGGGATGACGTGCTGATCTTTCCCTTTTCGTAAGCTCGCGCGCCGGTCAGCGCGTCCGTGGCGTCTCCGGTCTCCGGCGGCCGGATGCTGATATAATCGCGCCGGCTGTCGTCCACAATGGCGCCCAGCCGGAAAGCGAGCTGCAGCAGGTTGTCCCGGGGCGACGCGATGGGCAGCCAGCCATACACAGACACGTCCCGCAGCGAGCTGTCCAGCACATAAGGGATGCTGCCCAGGATGTCCGCGCAGACCACGCTGGCGGCCGTCCCGTCATAGATGCCGCCCATATGATTGCTTTGCCGGTCCAGCAGCCCCTTCAACCCGATAGCCGCGATGTCGTAGGCGTTGACGCCGGTCTCATCGTGGGTATCGATGTACCACACGCCGATGAGTTCCGTGCCCTCGGCCACGCTCAGGGGCTGCTTGGCCTGGAACAGGTAATCACAGCCGTCGTCCCCCGGCCGCAGCGTCACGGTCATGGGGTTATCCTCCACAGTGTCGCTGATCGGGTCGGCCAGCTGCTTCATGGCGAGGTCCTTATACTCCTGCGGCTGGAATACCTTCACCCGCCCGAAAACGACGCGGGACAGCCGCAGCCGCCGGTTGGCGGCCGTCATGGCGGAAAAGATCAGCACGATCTTGTTGTAGCTTGCCACGGTCTGCCGGCAGAAATAGACGTCGTTGTCCGGCGCATAGTCCGCGCTGTCCAGCTGGGTTGAATCCCGGTACCAGGTCACTTTGACGGCCGCCGGCCGGGCGCCGCTGTTGGGGTCGAAAAACAGCGTGATGCCGGTGCTTGAAAAATTTGCGCTCAGGACGATATCCACTTCCTGCGGTGCGGCAAAAGCCCCGCCGCTGCCGCTGAGCGCCGCACTCCAGATGCCGAGGGCCGCGGCGGCGGGCGTTTCCGGGAACAGCGGCCAGCTGCCGTCCAGCTGCCACAGATCGTCCTCCAGCGTGGCAAACCTGGGGATGTCGGCGCCGCCGAACAGATCTGCCGGGTCGCAGAAGCTCTCCGCGCCGGCGGCCGTGCCCGTTGCGGCCTCGGCCGCGCCCACGGCGTAATCCTTGTAGGTTATCGTTACTTTGGACATGGATACCTCCCGGTGTCCAAATTGGACACGCTCACGACGGTTCGATGTTCGGCGCCATGGGCGTGAACGTCACCTTCAATCCGCTCCAGCGCCTCACGCCGCCGATGATGCCTTTGTATTCATACTCCACCTTGGTGATATAGGCGTCGAAGGTGATATCCGTATCCAGATCCGGGACGGTCATGCTGACATACTTCACCGGCTGCCGCAGCTTGCGCACGAGCGCGGAGAACTCCGTCAGATCGTACTGTTTCATCTCGAACTCAATAACATAAGAGAGATAGGTGCCGAGGATGTCCCGGATCATAATGCCGTTGGTACTGCGGCCGGCGTTATCGCCGTCGGTGATGTTTGCCGTCGGCTTCAGGCTGGTGATGGCTAGGTCGTAATAGGTGCCGTCGATACCCACAAGATTCTGCATCATGCGCCTCCTGTCACGGCGTGCGGACCTACCCGGTGCGCCTCCGCCTCAAGATAGGGGTTCAGCAGCCGCGCCAGCGGCGCCAGCTGCCCGCTGAATATCACCTTTGCGTTCACATCCACGTTCCCGCCGTCATAGCCCTGCAGCGCCGTCATCATGGCGTCCACAATGGTGGACAGCGGGCTCTCGATGTTGGTCTGGCCCGTCGGCTGATCGTTGACGATGGCCGCGAAGGGCGCGCCGCCGGAGAGTACCGCGCCGGTGGCAAGCCGCGGCAGTGCCACATGGGCGACCGTGGGGAGGTTGAACCCGACAATGCTGCCGCCGATACCCGGCACCCACTTCGGAACCGTGAAGTGCAGGCTGTTCAGCGCGTTCACCAGTACATTCACGGCGTCCACGCCTTTGTTGGCGAGGCCTTCGAAAAATCCGATCACACCGTTGATACAGGCTCTGAAGCCATTTGTCAGCGGCGTCGTCACATATTTTTCAAACCAGTCTTTTACCGTGCCGAAAACATCCTTGATGCCATTGACAGCGGTCGCTGCGTTTTCCTTGACGCGGTCTGTGACGGCCGTCCAGGCCTCGCTGATCCGGTCGCCTACGCCGCGAAAGTAATCCCCGGCCGCGTTCCAGGCGTCCTTGATGCTCTCCCAGCAGCCGACGGCGAAAGACTTGATCTCATCCCAGTGCGCGATGCACAGGATGATGACGGCGATCAGCGCCGCGACAGCAGCCGTCACGAGGCCGACGGGGCTCGTCAGAAACGCGATGGCAGCGCCGATGCCCTTCACGATGCCGGTCACGGCCAGAATTGTCTGGCCGATCCCCATGGCTACCGACATAAAGATCTTCCCGGCATTGGCCGCCGTCAGAAACAGCGCCGCGGTGATCGCCAGAATCTGTGCCACCTCCGGATGGGCGCTTACCCAGTCGCTTACGTCCTTCAGCGCGCCGGCCAGCCATTTCAGCACATCCACGATCACGCCGCCCGTCCAACTCGCGATGGGCTGCAGGATGTTGTCCCACAGCCAGGAGAAGATCGGGGCGATTGCCGTGATAACGCTGCTCAGAAGGGACAGCGCCCCGGACAGGGCGTCCAGAAACGCCGGCAGTGCGTCAGAGATTGTCCACTGCGCCAGCGGCTCCAGAATATTGTCGTAAATCCATCCAAGCCCGGCGCCGATTCCGGCGTTAAACCCTGCCAGTGCCGCCTTGAACCCCGCGAACGCGGTATTGAGCTTGGAAAAGTCCAGGCTGTCCGCCGTCTGCTTCAGCCGGTTCAGAACCTTCTCCAGCCCCGTCAGACTCTCGCTGGCGGCGTCGGCTGCGGTGCCGGTATCGGAGATCCCGCTGCCGCTGGTGGAGACATCGCTGCCGCCGCTGCCGGAGCCGCTGCTCGTAGTGCTCAGCTTCTGCAGCGTGTCGAAGCCGAAGGTACTGAGATTTTTCGCCGCGGAGCCTGCCGCATTGGTGGAATCCGTCAATCCGTCAACGGCGTCGCTCGCCGCCCCGCCGTAACTCACCACTGCGGCAGAGCTTTTTGCGGTTTTGCCAAACACATTTGCGATAGACTGTGCAACCATATTTGCCAGGGTCGCCATATTGGCCAACACCCGGCAAATGCCGTTCAGCGCCGGCAAGAACGCGGTCAGGCTTGTCGTCACGGCCTGGCCGAACTGCTCTTTGATGTCGCCCAGGACGTTGCTCACCTGTTTCAGCCGGCCGGAGGGCGTCGCCGCCATGGCCGTGTTCATCTGGCCCACGTTGTTTGTGATGATCTCAGCCAGCACGGCGGCCCGCTGTTCCTCGTCGCCGTACTTGATGGCGGCGGCCTCGGCGTCGGAAAAGGTGATGCCCACGCGCCGCAGCGCCGTCACCTGGCCCTGCATGGCTTTGCCCATCAGGTTGCCAACAGTGGTGGCATTCTCTGTCGTGGCTTTCAGGCCGTTCTGCTGCACGATGAGATTGTTCATCACGGGGATCAGGGTCTGCAGCGACTTCGTCTGATTGAGAAACGTCGCCAGCTGCTGCGCCCCGGCCAGCTGCACCTCGTCGCCCACCACGCCCAGCTTCTGTTGGGCGCTGGTGAGCGCAAGGATACTTTTAACCTCTGCGGTGCTGGCGTTCATGCGCTGCCCCATTATGGTGGCCAGTTTGGTCTCGCCCTCCACTTGGGTCTCGTAGGCCGTCTTGGCGGATTTGGCAAACGCCACGATCGCGGCGGCCGACAGCGTTACGCCCAGGGTGCCCAGCACCCGGTTGAGCTTCATCGTCGTCGCCTGCATTGCGCTGCAGGAGCCGGCGAGAGAAGCCCGCATGCCCGCCATACTGGTCTTCGCCTTGCTCGCCTGCTTTGTAATGGCGGAAAAGTCCGCGCCAGCGCGGACCATGATATTTTTCAATGCGGGCAATCAGTCCACCTCCTCGCCGCCGAGCAGCGCGTTCAGCGCCTTGACCTGCGCGTACATCTGCTCATCGGTCATTTTTTCTGCCTTTTCACCGCCGTAGGCATCCTCATAGTCCGGCGCCCTCTTGGCCCATACCATGGCCCGGATCAGCAGGCTCAGGTTGTAGATATTGCGCTGGGCGATCTGCTGATCGTCCCTGCGTTTCTCCATCCAGGCGGAAACGCAGGCACCAAATTCACTCGGGGTGAGCCTCTCCCATTCGGAGGGGCTCATCCCGATCACGGCGGCCAGGCTCAGGCTGTCTTGCCAGTTCCAGCCGCCGGGTCGGCGTTTTTTTCGTCGCCCTCCTCTGCCGCCGGTGAGGGCGCCGCGTCGGCGTAGGCCAGTTCCAGCGCCTTACCGGCCGCGCCGATCAGCGCGCCGGGCGTCATGGTGTCCATTAAGGCTTCCATATCGGTCACCTTCAACGACTCGCCGTTTTCCTTGGCGTCGGCCAGCAGCATAGAGTAGTACAGCGCTTCCAGCTTCACGGGATCCTGGATCGCGTCCTCCATGTCCTCCAGCTTGCAGGCCGTGAGTTTGGAAAAGGTCTTCATGGCTCTGTGGGTCAGACGCAGCGCGCGCGGTTTGTCCATGTTGACAATGACCTCGCCGGCCTCGCCGACTCGCCACTGTTCTCTCTTATCCATCGGATCTCACCTCTCAGCCCGCGGGGGTCGCCGCCAGTGTGGGCGCGCCGGAGATTTTCAGTTTGGCGTCGAAGGTGATGGCGTCGGATACGTCCACGCCGGTCTTGAACTCGGTTACCACGGCCTTAAAGGTCCAGGTCTTCCCGATGGCCGTGGGAAACTTAATGCTGCAATCTGTGATCGCGCCGCTGTTCAGCAGCGTATACATCTCGCTCTGACCTTCGTCAGCGCCATCCATATAGCCGGAAACGGATACTTCGCCGGGATCCTTGAAACCGGCCACGAACTCCTTGTAGCCGGTGCTGTTGGCGAGATCGGTCACCTCGACAGAATCGGCGGTGACATCGATGCCGTCAATGGACTTCAGCCCGCCCACGGGCTTGGTGCCTACCGTCAGCGTGGTGCCGACAGATGCGGATTTGCTCATAGGGTTACCTCCTTAATTGATCAGATAATCCAGATGCAGGTACAGCGGCTTGCGCCAAAGCCCCACACCGGACTCATAGAAATTTGGCTGGGTTTGACGGCACTCCGCCGCCTGGATCGTAATCCCGTCATGCTCTGTTCCCTCCAGCGCTTGCAGCACTGCCATCACGGCGCCGCCCAGCGTCTGCATTGCCAGATGGGTGCCGGCCACCACATGGACCTGGTAATCCGCGCCTTTCAGCCCTGTCAGCCCGTCCAGTGCGCGCTCCTCATCGCCGGCCTCCTGCAGATAAAAGCAGAACGGCGCGGCGGCGTCTTTCAGCGCCTCGTGGGGATAGACCTTGCCGGAAAGCGAAGCCACACCGCTCACGGCGGAAACGATGATTGCGTCTATAGATGTCGCCATATGAATACCTCACTTGCCCCAGGTCTCGTCGAGCTCGGCGATCAGCGTCTGGGTCATGGTCTCCTTGGCCGCCGCGCTGCTCTCCTCCGCGCCCTGGCGCATAAAATGATAACCGGGCACATAGCTCAGCCCGCCGCCCTTGGAACGCGTTAAAAAGCCAAACTCCATACTGGCCGGATAATAGGCATGGCCGTTTTTAGTGGTTTTACTCCCTGCCGCGCCCGGTTTTTTCACGGGCTTCTGTAGCAGCTCATTCATTCCGGGATCAAAGTAAACGTCATACACTTTTTTCCCGCGGATCCTGCTGCGTTCGCCGTGGCGGATGATGCTGCGCTTCAGATTGCCGGTCTCCCCGACAGGGACTTCGCCCTTCACCGCCTTGCGCGTCACATTGGCACCTTTGCCGGCCGCTTTTGTCACGGCCTTCTGGGGCAGCTGCCCCGTGGCGGCCAGGCGGTCGATCACGGCCTTTGTTCCGGTTTCCTTAAACCAGACACCGGCGCCGCTCATGGCACCTGCTCCGTCACGCTGAGGACCAGAAACGGGGTGCGTTCGTCGGTAGCTACCGGCGGGATAATATCAAAGACGCGACTGCCCAGGGCGATGCGCATGGCGGCCGTGATGTCGCTGCGCCGCCGGATCAGGATGGTATGGGTCGCCTCGCTCTGCTCCTGGCCCATGGCGTAGTAATTCCGTCCCTTGACAGCTTTCACGCTGGCCCACACGGTCGCGTAGTCGGTCCAGCCGCTCGCGGGTTCGCCGTCGGCGGTCTGCCCGCCCGCCCGGGTTTGGAAGGTAATGCGCCTGTTCATGTTGCCAACCGGCACGTTGATCGCCTCCATCCTCCTCTTTATGTACTTTTCGTCAGTACCGCGGCATTTCCACCGCAGAACTTACGCTGATTAATGGTATCCCGCAAACCAACAGGCATTGCAACCGGCTCATCACGCTTGTCGTGATACCAAAGTGTCAGTCCCTTGACCATCAGGTAATACTGAGGGTCAAGGGATGGATCCTCCGGTTCGTTTATGCCTGCATTTGCGAGGTACTGCTTTGCGCTGAGGATCAGGCCAATGGTATCCTTATCGGGCTCATCATCAAACTTGCAGTAGGTTTTTACGTCGGCAAGCTCATCATCCGGTACCGTGTTTGTCATAGCTTATCAGCCCGCGGGGGCGATGGTGGCGACGACGAAGCTGTTGTCCACCACCAGGTTGCCGCCCACCATGACGTCACCCAGGATGGTCAGCAGCCGCTCAACGGCCTTGCAGCTCTCATCCACGCGGATGGTGTAGCCGCCGAACAGGCCCAGCTCATAGGCCAGGGGGTTGCCGTAGCACATGGTCTGGATGGCGGAAGCGCCCGCGGCCGCGCCCGTCACGGCGGTCAAATCGCTGCTGAGGGTATAGGGGACAATCACACCGCCGTCCGCCAGCACGCCGCTGTTGGGGTTGCCGGCAGTCGGGGTGATGTCGATCAGGCGCTTTTTCTCGTTGGTGCCCCGCAGCTCGCCCAAAGCGGCCAGGTCCACTTTTGCCAGATACAGCCGGGCGTCGCCGGCCAGCTCGTTGTCGGTGCCCAGGGCAAAATACAGTTCCTGCAGCGTGGTCACGGAGATGCCGTTGGCGGCGATGGCCTTCGTGGCGTACAGCGCTTCGGCGTCGGTATTTTTGGCGGATTTGATGCCGAACATGGTGGGGGTAGCCTGGCCGTCGCCGTTAAGGATCAGGGCTGCCACCTTGCGCCGCATGGCCTGCATGGCCATGCTCTGGATTTTCTCCATGTAGCGGGCCGGGGACAGCTTTACAAGATTCCTGTCTACATAGGAGGTCACGTTCACTTCGTAGGGTTTGATGGCCGCCTTCCGCGGGACGGGGTCGGTGGCGGTTCGGGCAGTGCCGGCCAGGGTGGCTACGGCGCCGGCCTGCGCTTCCTGCGCGGCCTTGAAGTAGGGCTCCTCGATGCCGCCGGTGCCGGTCAGGTCAACCACGCTCACCTGGTCGATAACGGAGCTGACGGGGTTCAGCCGATCACGGACGTTGGTGCCCGCCTGGGTGGGCTCCACGATATTGCCGGTACCCAGGGTAATGGCGTCGCGCACCTCTGCCACGTCGAAGGTCACTTCCGCGCCGTGCAGCAGAGCCTGCACACGCTCAGTGGCGCGGTCCTCCGCCTCGGTGGTCTTGTGGATGATCGCCGGGGCCGCCGGCACGGCAGCCTTTGCCGCGATCAGGCTGTTGACCTGCGCGATGCGCGTGTCCAGATTGGACACCTCCTGCATGGCCGTGTCATAAGCGGCCTGGTCATTGCCGGCGAGAGCCGTTTCGGCGGCAGTAAGCTGGTCGGCACGCTGGCCGGCGAGTTCGTTCAGCATTTTTTCGAGTTCCATTGATATTTCCTCCTGTCAAACTTTAAGCTTTGCGACGGCGATCCGGGCTCCGTACCGCCAGTCGTCCTTCATGGCCGGCTCCCCGGCCTGGGGGATATCAGATACGGCTCCTGCGGAAACCGGTGTCGGCTCATCACCGCCGCTGCCTCCGCCCTCGCCGCTTGTCTGTGCCTTCGCCGCCGTCTCCGCGTTGTACCGCGCCCGCAGCGTTTCATAATCCGGCAGCCCGCCCATGCCGGCCAAACACCGTATGCCGGCGCCTACGCTGGCCACCATGCTCATGGGGTCCGTTTCATCGTCGCTGTCGTAGAGGATAATCTCATCGGCCAGCCCGATATCCACGGCGCGCTGCGCCGTGATAAAGGTCTGCGACCGACACAGCGTTTCCAGCTCGGCGCGGGAAGTCTTGCCGCCGCACTTGGCCTCGTAGGCGTTAAGGATACTCTCCAGGCCCGCCTGCAGCATTTGCAAACTGCGGCCATGTTCCACCTCGTCGCCTTCGGTGTCGGTGGCGGGCAGGTGCACCATGATCTGTGCTACAGGGCTGATGCGCACGGTGTCGCATCCGGCGCAAAAGATGCTGGCCGCGCTGGCCGCGATGCTCTGGATCTCGGCGGTAACAGCCAGGCACCGGACACGCGCTGCGTCCATCAGCGCCGTCCACATCTCCAGTCCGCAGAACATACTGCCGCCTGGAGAGTTGACCTCAAAGATCAGCCCTTCCTCGTCCGGTTCCGTGGCAAAGGCATCCACAGCGTCGGTCACATCGCGCGCGCAGCAGGCGTCAAAGCCAAAATACTGATAGATGCGCGCCATCGAGGAGCTCATCACAGTTCCGCTCAACTTCACTCTCATTTGTTTTTTCCTCCCGACTTTGCCGAGCTGATCTCGCGGAACATATCCAGCGGGGCAAAATTCTTGTTTCCATAATAGATATCGCCGCCTTTGTCATGGCCGAGGGCTTCCTCGTCCTCCTTGGCGCGGATATCGTCGGCGGAGTAAGCTCCGGTCTCGCGCATGGCCTTATACCAGACACCACGGGATGCGCTGTCGCCTTTGAGTTCTGCCATCATGTTGATTTTCAGCCGCAGGCCCTGGCGGATCTCCGAGTCGGTAAGCAGCTTGTAGGTCTGCTCCTCCTCATACTGGGTCACAATGGGATGTAGCGTCGATACAACATAGTCAATGGAGTTCTGCTCGTTGGAGTTGTAAGCCTGTTTCCCGGCATAAAGCTTGCTGAGAGGCACGCCGAAAAACCGGGCGATATCCTCCACGGTGATCTCTTTGCTTTCCACAAACTGCGCGTCGCTGTTCGTCATGGTGATGGGCTTGTACTCCATGCCAAAGTCCAGCACGGCGGTGCGAAAAGCATTTTTCGGGCCGGCGTGGGTTTTCTCCCACTCTTCGCGGATAATGTCCCTGTGCGTTACCGTCTCGGTGGTGCCGTCGGATTTTGTTCTGGTCACCTCTCCGCAGAGATCACCGGCGGCCACCAGCACACCGCTGGGCGTACCGCTGTTCTCGTAGTAGCTGCGCTCGTAGTCCTGCGCGGATCGCGCCGCCGCGATAACCTCGCTGGCCCGGCCGAGGACGCTCATACCCCTGAAGCCGTCGTGCGAATAGCCCTTGAAATGCTCCACGTCCGTGCAGCTCAAGCGCATCAGTTCCCCGCTGTACGGGTGCGTCACGGTGTACCAGGGCCGGCCCGTGGTGTCTTTCCAGGGCTGCACCAGTTCCCAGGGCAGCGGAATCAGCTCCCTTGGGCGCCGGGAAATCGGGTCGCGGAGGACCCATACATAACCGTTTCCACCGGAGAGACGGTTGCCCTCCACCATAGCCTTAAAAACTGCCGGCGTCATGGCCTCGTTTGGCCGCACATTCAGCAGCGTCAGCAGTGGGTGCCCCATGCGCTTGTTAGTGTTCTCATCCACGCAATAGCTGGGCAGCTTTGCCATGGATCCGCTGAGGATTTCCATCGCCCGCGTCACCGCGCTGAGTTTCATGGCGTCGGCCTCCGTGCCGGTGTAGCTGCCCACCGCGCTCATCACCACGCCCCCGGCGCTTGCCGTCACGGCGTTCTGGACCCGGCCTGGGGAAAATGCGGAGAGGATGCCGCGCTCAAGTCTTGTCATGCTCGTTGCTCTCACCCCTTATCATCATCACGGCGCCCACGATGAGCAGTGCGCCGGCCGCTATATACCCCGCCGGCTCAAAAATGAGCCAAACGCCGACGGCGATGGCTGCGGCGCCCGCAAGCAGCAGCAGCACCGGCAGCAGATCGTGCAATGATTTGAGCATTTTCATAGTTTCCTCCTACATGGCCCACTGCCCGGCCGCGATCCGGTCCTGCAGGCTCGGATTGTTTCTCCGGGTGATAGCCAGAACCAGCGCGTCCATGACCGCGGCCACGGGATCCACGCGGGCGGTGTCGTCCTTGTATTTTTTTGAGATTCGGCTCTCATCGTTGCCGTTGGAATATTCCACGGCGTTGGCGAACCATTTCACCGCCGCCGGCGAATATTTGATAATAACCTTCCCGCTGCGCAGCAGATCCCGAAAGCCCTTCACGGCCACATTCTGGGTGCCGCAGCCCTGGTAGACCTCTACGCACAGGTCCTCGTCGCCGCGCTCCTGGGCGATGGCGATCGCCAGATCGGTGGCGTTGTGCCCGTCATAAGCGATCTTTGCGGCCTTCCAGCCGTGTTTTCTTTCGTTGCGGATAAACCACTCCGCCACAAAGCGATTTTCCGTCACCGCGCCTGGCGTCGCCGTACAGTAACCGTCCCGGCACCATTCCCGGTAGGGATAGCGGTCGGTGTGTTCATGCCGGCCGATGCCGTCCTCCGGCATAAACCCGTGCAGCTCCATGGCCACATAGCCGTCGTCCAGCAGAAAAACGGACGCCGCGCCCGTCAGGTCGACGCGCTTGCCCAGGTCGAACGCACCGTAGTACTCCCGCCCGTCGGTGAGGGCGGCGAACCAGGCCGGACCCACCATAGCCTCCTGCAGCCGCGTCATGTCCAGCTCGTCCAGATAGCGGTTGACACTGCCGGTCTGCCACATACACAGGCGCCGGGTCAGAAACTTGCGGATCTTCTCCGCGTCGTTGCTGCCATAGGCCGCCGTGTATTCAGCTTCGATCTGCTCCAGCAGGTACCGGCTGTAATCGTTGGGATAGCGTAGGCAGGGATTAGCTTTTGCCCAGTTTGCGCGGGCGTGGGGGTCGTCCCCCTCGTCGCATTCACGGATCATGACAAAATAGGTGTCGTCGCAAACGCTGGGGTCGTCCAGCACCCGCTTGGCGTATTCCTCCTCGGTAAAACAGGGTTTATTTTCGGCGTCGTCGCCGGCGGTGGTGATCACCAGCATCAGCGACTGCGGCCGCTTGCCAAAGGAATTAAGACCCAGATCGTAGATGTCACTGGTGGTGTGGGCGTGGTATTCATCCAGGATGAAGCAGCTAGGCGCACCGGAATCCTTGTTTTTGGTGTCCTTCGAGAGCGCCCGCATAAAGCCGCCCCGCGTCCGGTGTTTTACGGGGTTCGCCTTGGGAATGATCAGCCGCCGGGCGATATTGGGCGAGGCCTGGGCAATGGCCTTGGCATCCCCAAACACGCGCATGGCCTGTCCGCGGTCCACGGCTGCGCATTCCACCTCCGGCTGCATCTCAAACTTTGCTTCCTCTGGGCAATATGGCGGGTAGATCACGTCGCCGCACATATGGTAGAGGCCCTGACCGGATTTTTCGGTGGATTTGAAATTGCCCCGGGCGCGCTTTTCATAGGTGCGCTTGAAGCGCCGGGCGCCGGTATCCTTGTGCACCCAACCGTAAACCACGGAGAGGTCGAAGATCTGCCAGGGTTCCAGCTTAATAGGTTCACCCTGCTCCACGCCGCGCACCTGGCGGCATTCGCCGAACCAGCGCAGGATCCGGTCTGCACGGGTCACGTCAAAGACATAAGGGAAATCCGGATCGCCCTGGCGTTTGAGATCGTCCAGGTGCCGCTGGCAGGCGAAAATCTCATATTTGCAGCACAGGGGCATCAGCTTGCCCTGCGTCACCTGCTTGGCATAGATCGCGGACGGATGATGCAGCCCGCTGCTTTTCCTCACGGGCATTGGTTCACCTCCAAAAGAAAACGCCGGAGCCGGTGTCCAAATTGGACACGCGGCTCCGGCGTTAAACGCTCTGGCCATAATGCTGAATTCCGTCACATCGCTTTTCGCCGTTCTTGCCTCCCTTGTCAAAGGGAGGGGGACCGCGAAACGCGGTGGAGGGATTTGTCCTGCACACAGGCGACAGTCTTGGCGGCTGCCGCCCGTGCCCAGAAAAGAAAGGAAGAAGAGTCCGAGGGTTGCTCAGGCCCTCGACACAGGACTGCGGGTCATGGGCGGCTTGTCGCCGCCCTTGGCCCGTCGTCTTGCCGCCCTTTCGGGTCGGCTGACGTCCCGCAGCCCTGTGTCCGGGGTCTGCCCCGGAACGCAGGCGCCTTCCGGCGCCCGCGCCCACAAAAGAAAGGAGGGATACAGCCGGGGGCCTGCCCGAGCCCCCGGCGAGAAGCTGGACCGCGCAGCCAACCTGTACCGCGCCCGGAGTACCGGCCTGACCGCAAAGACTGTCCCGGCGCTCATGGTTGTTCAGCCCCTCGCCCGGAGCTTGTCAGTCTCCAAACAGCGCACCGTCGCCGGTGTCGTCGTCCGGCAGCGGCAGCCGGATCCCGTTCCGCGCTCTGGCGTTCAGCCCCAGATCGACCGCGCCGGCCCGGAGCTGCTTGAAATATCGGTCCTGCATCGCCGTCCAGCGGTCCGCCGCTGTGGTGTCTCCAGCCGAAATGGCGCTCGTCACCCGATTGGTGCAGCGCAGATAGTTATACTCAGCAATGAGATACCGTGCCAGCGTGTCGGCGTCAACCTGGGTCAGCGTGCCCATGGGGATCAGCACCGCCGCCAGTTCATCAAACTTTTTCCGCAGACTTACCGGCAGGTAACCCGGCGGGCTTACCTGCGCGGCGGCGGGCGCCTTCGGTTCTCCGGCCTCCCGGACGGCCAGCTCCTCCTTGGTATAATGGCGGCTGGTCGCCTTCAGTTCCGCCGCGCTCTTCCTCGGCCGGCTCACAGCAGCACCGCCTCTTCGCCCGTCAAAGTTTCCCACCGCCGGATGATCACATCAACGTAGCGCGGATCCAGCTCCATGCAGTACGCCACGCGCCCGGCCTGCTCGCAGGCCACCAGGGTCGTGCCGCTGCCGGCGAAGAAGTCGCCCACCAGTGCGCCCGGGCGGCTGGAATTGCGGAGCTGCCAGTCGAACAGCCGCACCGGCTTCATGGTCGGGTGGTCGGCGCTTTTCGTCGGCCGGTCGAACTCCACCACGGTGGTCTGTTTCCGGTCTCCGCACCAGCGGTGGCCGGCGCCGTCCGTCCAGCCGTACAGCGAGGACAGGTGGTCGAGATCCCGCTGCCCGTTGTCGGCTGCCTCGTCATCCTTTTCGCCGTGCAGGCAGGGCTCATGCTGCCAGTGATAGTCCTGACGGCTCAGGGTGGCACTCTGCTTTACCCAGATCAGACACTGCCGCACCTGCCAGCCGGCGACCGCGCAGGCCTCCCGGAAGTTGAGCCCCGTGGCACCGTCCGCGTGCCAGATGTAATAGGGCGCGCCGGGCCTCATCACTGCATCCGCCGCGCGGAACGCTCTGGTCAGAAAATCGGTAAAATCGGCGCCGGCCTTAAAGTCGTCATTGAGAATCTGCAGGTGATCGGCGGTACCGCCGGTAATGTCCACGTTGTACGGGGGGTCCGTCAGTAACAGGGCCAGCTTTGCACCGGCCATGAGCTTGGCCACGTCCGAACAATCCGTGGCGTCGCCGCACATCAGTCGGTGGCGGCCGAGCTGCCAAATGTCGCCGCGCTTGGACATTGGCACCATCGGCGGTGTCGGGTCAAAATTGTCCTCAAAAGCCTCGTCCGGCTCATCGAGGATAATGTCCTCGTCGGAAAAGCCGGTCAGCGTGATGTCGGCTCCGGCGTCCTTCAGCGCCTGCAGTTCCTCGCTCACCAGCGCATCGTCCCAGCTCGCCATATCACTCAGGCGGTTGTCCGCCAGAATGTAGGCCCGGAGCTGCATCGGGCTCAGATGATCCACGATCACGCAGGGGACCTCGGGCCAGCCCTCAGCCGCCGCGGCCGTGAGCCTCCCGTGGCCGGCGATGACGCGCCTGTCCATATCGATCACCATGGGCGCGATAAAGCCGTACTCCCGCAGCGAGCGCCGCAGGGCGGCGATCTGCTCCGGCGAATGGACCCGGGCGTTTTTATCGTAGGGAACCAGATCACCCGGCGGGATCATTTTAAATTGTGCCACGCTGCGCTTCAGATCCATATCAGTCTCCAAACAGGTCGTCGTTTTCCTCGCTGGCCTCCGCCTGGCTCTTTTTTCTGGCCATGCCAATGCGGGAGGCCGGCGTCAGGCCGAGCTTTTCAGCGTAGCGCAGGATCCCGCTCTCCAGGGAGGACAGCTTTGCGGCCAGCCCGTCCAGGGCATCCGTAGCCTTCAGCTGCTCCGCAAGGGTCAGATCCTCCCGGGTGGATCCGTCCACCAGCTTGCTGCACAGATCGTTCAGCCGGTCCCGCCGGGAAAGCATGGTGCAGTAGGTTGCCAGCGTCTCCGTGTCCAGATCGTCTAGGATCTCCACGCCGCCGGTCTTCATCCTCCGCAGCGTCAGCCGCCAGTACTGCACGGCCAGCTTGTCCCCGCGGATGCGAGCCGGCAGCGTAATAGTTACCTGCGTGCGCGTAGGCAGCGTCATGGCCTCCGCCATGCTTCTGGCCGCGACCTCGGCCTTGGTCAGGTGCTTTGTCTGGTTCTCCAGCGCCTTGCTTTTCGCCATATCAAAACCTCCTGCCCTCCGGCTCCTCGGCGGAGCCTTGGGAATAAGCCGACGCCCACGCGGTTTGTCCCGCGCTTGATGCCGCTTGCCGGCGGCGGCTTTCACCGCACGGCATCCGACCGCCAGCCTATTCCCAGGGCTCCGCACCCGCCGCTCTGCCCGTGCCGCCCGTGCCTCGCCGTGCCGCCCATGCTTCGCCGTCCCGCCGCCTCGTTCCGTTTGTCTGCCGAATCGCGCCACCCGTTCCTGATTTCCGTTTGGGGAATTTTTCTCACATCATAGAGGTTGCAGGGTATCCAGGGCGGGGCCGCAAAAATTTGGAGGGGCGGGGGGAGGGGTCCGAGCGTGCGAGTGACCATGTGCGCCGGCGTGTGTACGTAGCTTTTGGCGCTCACTTGCGGGCAAAACCGCCAGCCTTTGCCCACCGTTCGGCTGCCGTCTTGCGGTCGTGGTGAAACTTGCATAGGCTCTGCAAGTTTGTCGGGTCGGAGAACAGTTTCCAGTCGCCCTCATGTGGGATGACGTGGTCGACCACCGTCGCCCGGACTCTGTTGCCTGCCTTCGCGCATTCCCGGCAGAACGGCTCGGCCAGCAGCTGCGCCGGCTGCAGGTCATCCGTCCAGACCGGCAGCAGGTACCATCCGTGATACTCCGCGCTGCGGCCTCGCTTGTATTTTGGCTTGTGCTTCGGGCACCAGCCGTCCCTGGTGAGCTCAGTGCATCCCGGATGTCGGCATGGTCTCAGCGGAGCTTGCGCCATGGGCTATCACCTCCAGGACAAAACAAAAACGCCAGAACCAACAAGCAACTACTCGGTCGCTTATCAGCTCTGGCGTTGGACGCACTGGCCATCGACGATATCCACGATGTACTCGGTCTTGCAATACCGGCAGAACAGCGCCGTGCTTTGGCACTGCTCGCCTGGGGTTAGGTGGTGGATCCGCTTGCTCATGCCATACTGCTGGCAGATCGGGCAGATCACATAACCGCCCTTCACTGGAAATATAATATCACGATTTCCGGGCGTTTGCAATATGTTCAGCTCCTTTTTGCGAGTTATTCAACTACTTTACAAGGAATACAATACATTAATTTATAAGTCAATAAACCAGGCATATCGGTACTGCCCAAAGGTGTTGGCCGTGGTATATACCCCAGAGGCCCTTACGACGACCGGCATCGGAATCCAGCCGCTGTCCGAAACAAACAGCTCTATCGGCGGCAGCTGCCGGTTGAGTGATGGGCTCGCCACCCACTGCCTGGCACTGATCGGTATTATAATGCCGTCCGTCGCCTCCTTGTTAAAGTATCGGGCCGTGCGTCGGTAGGTGTCTCTCGGTCCGCAGAGTAACGGCTCCGGCTGTAGCACCCGGCCGAAGCGCCAGCACGCTGCGACTTCAATGTCCGAAAAATCCGAGGTGCGCAGCACCAGATGGACGTGATAGCGGTGATCTCCGTGCCGCCCCTCAATAAGATATACATAGTCGATTGGGTGTCCTGCCTGCAGTTTCAGCCGCCGAAGGAATGACCTCCAGCTTTTTCGGGCATCCGGAAAGGTTGCCGGGTCATGTTCGGGATCAAAGGTCAGGCAGTAAACCCGACCTTCGCTCCCAAACAGTGCAAGCCGCAACTCCAGCCGATCAACCCGATTGCGGCAGACAGAACTGTCACCCGGCGGCCGCAAGATCTTGTTTTTCTCGGTGCGATCCCATGCCGTATCATCCGCCGAGAGCCTCGGCCGGATTGCCCTGCATTCTTTTGTCAGCGGACCGGCCCGCTGACGAACACAATACCAAGATTGCTTATCGGCCACAGAGGCCGCCTCCCTTGCGGCCTCTGTGGGCTCATGCTGTAATCAGTCAGATGTATCGGCCTTCGGCAATGTCAAAGACTCTTCCAGCGTCAAGCCGGGCGAACAGCAAATGGATGCGCATAAACTCCTCTTTACCGTCAACTGACGGTTCCCAGTAGGCACCTTCCCGGAGTGGCTTCTCGCGGAAGCAAAATACCTGTCCTGTCATATCCTTCGCCAAATACCGATAGTTGGATCCCAACGCGTCCATCATGGACGCCTGCTCCTCGGCGGTGAAGTCGCTTTCCTCCAAATCACCGTAGGGCGGGTTTGCCGTCACGGGACATAATAGCTGCTCCAGCCGGTCAAGCTCGGCGGCGGCATCAACGGTGCTAACCGTCACAGGGTCACCATACAAATAGATGTTTAGCGCCTCAGAGGCAAGCAGCTCTATGTGGGATATTGCCCCCTCATCAAATAGATGATTGCCGATCCGGATCATACTGCTACCTCCCGCGGCCGCTGCACCTTCCGCGCTTCGTACTCCGTCAACTTCCGCCAACGATTGATCCCGCCGAGCCGGTGCAGCCTTATGTTGGCGTACTCCACTGTATCGTAAGGGCGCTCCCCGGGCAGCTCGCACCAGATGCCGGTGCTTGGCATCCAGACCGACAGCACCCAGGCAACGCGCCGATCCGGCTCTCTGAAAAGTGTACGTCTCGCGGTATAGATCGCGCCGCGGTCATTGATGTAATAGTCAGCCACGCTTGCGGTCTCCCCTCTTCGGCAGCCGGTTATAATCGGACCGCCGCAAATAAGTGTATCCCAGCCCATGCTTCCCGCAGCCGCTGCAGGTGCCCTTGTACGGATATTCAGCCGGCGGATAACGGACGGACACGCCGGTCTGCTCATGCACCCCTCCGCAGCTGAGGCAGAAAAAAATAACTTCGATTCGCTCATTTTGGCATCCTTTACTTTCTGCTATTTTTGTCTAAACTAAATCCGAGGTGATATCGTGGAAATTATCGAAACAATTGAGGACTGGAACGATCTCGCTAAAACGCTGAAAGAACTTGATTTCTCGCTAGTCCAAATGCAGTATGGGGTCGAGTGCCCCGAGGGCTTTCACGTCTGGTTTTCCGTGCCCGGCACCTTTTCCCGGCTTGAAGTCGTGACGCACAGTGAGGAAGTTGCAATGGCGGTCATGGAGTATCGGCCCGACTGGAAGTAGCCGGCTCAGCGCAGTTTATTACTTCACCGGCTAAAATTGCATCGGCCGCGGCGCAGGCACTACACAAATCCGGCGCTACCCAGTAGCAGCCGCCCTGGCAGGCATTGTCCTGAGTGCAGCCGCACACACGACAAACCGGCTCCGCGTCAACCCGTTCCAGTATGTATTTCTGCCAACATTGCCAGATGGGCCGGTCTCCACATTGCCCGGACTCGCCATCGCATTCGGGCCAATCTGTTTGCCGGACTTGGCAAGGGGCTAACCCGGCGAAATCATCAAGTACTCGGCAGAGCAGCGCAAAAGCCTTTTCCATACGATTGTCGGCCTGCTGGGAGGCCGCGAGCTGGGCCTCAGCCTTTTGGCACCGCTCCAGCGCGATTTTACTCTGGCTTTGGTCGAAGTCATTTAGACGGGCAATCATATCGGCGGCATCCCGCAAAATCGCGCATCCGTGTGTACTGCAGTTATGCTCATGCCCGCAGCCGAGGCAGGCAAGGCTCCCAGTCTCCACGGACAGACGGCGAAGCGCCCGCACACTTTCGTTAGCTTTGTCCATATTAGCCACCCCCCCCCCACGCTGACAGCTCTTTATAGGCCGCGATCATAGCGGCCAGATTGCCCTCCATCATTGCCTTGTGCGCTGCATCAATGTCCTGCTGCATCAGCGCCGCCGCAAACTGGCCATTAGGCACGCTCTTATATAGAGTGATAATCCCCTGTACACGGGTAATCTGCGCCGGCAGCGCGTCCGCCAAGGTTTTGGGATCGTCAAGCCTGTCCATCGTGCGCCTCCCGTCTCTCCGGCACAGGATACCAGGCGACGATGTCGATGTCCTCGATGGGCGCCGATGTCCGGGCGAATCTCCAGCAATAACTGCTCCGATAGAGCAGTTGCATCACGGGCTCTCCCTTTTCTGACATCTGCACCTGGGCAGCGCACCAACCCGGTGTATAGTCCATATCCGTCCGCCAGTCAGGTGCTGGGGCCTCGTTCTTAATAACCGTGTTCACTTTTTTCGCCAACTTGTCCGGCGGCTCCCGGATATCGGTTTTGCACAGCAAAAAATCTGTAGAGCAGCCCAGAACATCCGCCAATCCCGACAACTCCTCCATGCCGCTGCGGCCGATAGGGAACGTTGATTCGCCCATTTTATCTGGCGGCGTCAGCCGGCCCTTATAATAGTACAGTCCGGCAGCGTCACAGACTTTTTTCTCGGACTTCTCGTTGATGCCGGCGGCCGTCATCGCTACCTGCAGCCGTCCCCAAAACTTCCGGCAGGTTTCTTTATGGGCGTCCTGCTCGGCGCGGATCTTCGCGTTTTCAGCTTTTTTCTTTGCCTTTTCTGCCGCAATGGCGTCCTTCTGCAGCTCGGCCACCTGCGGACAGGCGGCCGAGCAGTCCTTGACCCCTGAGCAATCCTTGCAGCATGTCGGATGATAGGTGCAAGGCATATACTTGTACTGGCCGGCGCGACTATTGTTATAATCCCATCGGATGCGCGGCTGGGTGCATGGACCGTTCTTACACTTTACGCTTTTCAGTGCTTTGATTTCCTCCGCCATGCGCTTCGATGAGCCGACGCCAAGGGCGCGGCCGGCGTTGAATATCCAATGCTGGTCGTCCTCGGACAGTTGCGCCAGCTCATAAGCAACAGACTCATTGATGGATCCAGCCTTGCCGGAATCAAACTCTTTAAGGTATGGCGCGATTAGCTTCTCCCGGATCACCTTCAGGCGGGCGAGCTTTGATGCGGACACCTTGCAGCACTCGGCGACGTAGTCGCGCATTTTGCCGGGAAAGCTGTAGCCCTGCTCCTTCAGCCCATAGAGCAGCATTTCCACGCGCTCGGCCTGCTTGGAGATCTCCGCCGACGTCAGCACGCGGGTGTCCGAGTTTGCGCGGATCAGCGCCAGCTCCGCCTCCAGATCCGAACTGTAATGATTGACAAAACACGGGATGCGCCCGGCGTTGATGTCCGCCGCAAATAGCTTGCCTTCTGGGATCCTCGCGTCACCGGCAATGATCTGCTGCAGCGCCTTAAAACGACGGTGGCCGGAGATAATCACATAATCGCCCTCGCCGCGCTGGTTAACTACCAGCGGCGACTGCAGGCCGTCCAGCAGGATGGCGTCCGCGAGGGTGTCCACGTTAGACACGTCGTAAAAATTTTTATCGTTGGCGTGGATCTGCTCCGCCGGCAAGGAGATTACGGCCCCAGACGTTGCAACGGTGTCCAATTTGGACACATCACCCAGGATGGACGTCAGGTCAAAACTCCGTTTATCGGCCATTGTCCGCGCCTCCTCCCAGGTACTCGGCGACAAACCGGCGGTAATCTACGCCGGCGGCCGAACGCGGGGAAAACTGCGGCAACGGTTGCTGGGCAAAGGTCATGCCGTCCACCATATCACTCCAGCGTATCGCCTGGGCAAAAACCGGAAGGCCCATGCCCCGGAGCTGCCGTTCGGCGTCGGCCGTGGTCTCGCTCTTGCCGCGCATGGTGATGAGGCAGCCGGCCACGCGCAGCGCGGGATTGATCTGCCGCATGGACTGCACCTGCTGCATGAGGTTGGCCATGCCCCGCAGGCTAAAGGCATCAAGCTTGATCGGAATCACAACATCATCCGTCGCCAGCAGGGCCGCGGTGGCCGAAGCTGTAAACGCCGGCGGCAGGTCGATAATGACGTAATCATAGGCGTCATCCTCGATGAGCGCGTCCCGGAGATCCCGCAGCGCATTAACGTGGACGGTCTTATCCTCCACCTTACTGAGGTCGAGCGTCATGAGCTCCGAACTCGCGGTGATGATGTCGACGCCGGAAATGTTGGTTGTTGCCACCCAGTTGGGGTAATAATCAGCCTCCCCGGTCAAAAAGTAATACAGACTGCCGTCATCGGCTCCCGCGCCGAGAAAATCCGTGCTGTTGCACTGGCTGTCCGCGTCGATGAGCAGGACGCGTTTTTTGTAGTCGAGGGCAAGGATCGCCGCCATGTTGATGGCCGTGACGGTCTTACCCACGCCGCCCTTGAGATTAACGATTGAGACAACTTTCATAACTTTCTTCCTTTCATGCCGACACCCCAGCACTCAATCGAGCTTTTTTAGATATGCATCCCCGCCGGGAATTGGCTTAAGCCCATAACTGGACCTAAATTGGTTAATTGTACATTTGCCGCTTTTTATCCGCTTGAGGTCACGTTCACCTCTCGCGGATATTTTTTTGTTTCTCATATAGTGTTTCCTTTCACCTGCCGTTAGCGATCCGCGCGTCGACGGCCTAAAAAATGACACTCCACAAAACTCATCCCAACGGGGAAAAATGTATACCTGGCCCGGTAGTATCGGCGCTCCGGGTGGATATAAATCACCTCGGAGCTGTATGTGCTGGCGCCGAACATCCGGCTCTCCCCGAAGGACGGCTTGTCCGGGGCCTTGTCACCTATCTGCATTGGTCATCTCCCTTTCCGCGCAGTGGGCCGCAAAGGCCAGCGCCAGGTAAAGCTCCCCGTATTCCGGTACGTCCGGCCGGAGGCGGGCGAGCCCCTCGTAACGCAGCGCTTCGCAGCGCACAAGCTCCGCATAGCGCGTTGTAAATTTATGCTCCAGCATGGTGCCTCCTAAAACGGCAGTTCGCCCGGGCTGCCCGGTGGAAGATCTTCAAAGTTTACCTGCAGCGACTGCTCCACGCGCGCCTGCTGATGCAGTTCCGCCTTTACGGCGCGCCCCTCGGCGGAGAGCTTGCGCATGATCTCTTTGCTCTCATCCTGTGGCTTTGGTGTCATGGTCTGGCACGGGCCGTCAAATGCCAATGTCAGAGATAATTTATCTCCGTCCTTGTTTTTTGAGACTTTGAGCACGCGGTCGCTGTGGTTGTCGTTGGGGTCGGAGGGATAGAGCAGCATGGCAACATCGGCGTCCTGCTCGATCTGTCCGGACTCCCGGAAATCCGACAGCGTCGGCGGCCTGGGCTTGCCCTTATCCTTTTCCGGGCGGGAAAGCTGCTGCAGCGCCACGACGGTGATGCCATGCGCCTGGGCCAGCGTATGCAGACCTATGGAGATATTGGTCACCATCTCGTAGCGGGATTTGCCGCCGGCGGCAATGATCCCCAGATAGTCCACAAAAATGACCTCATAACGGTGGTTCAGCGCGTCGGCCTGGATATCGCCGACAGACCATCCGCTGGCGCGGACGATCTCCAGCGGCAGATCGTAAAGCTCCTTGCAGGCATCGCCCGCGCGCCGCCACTCCTCCGGCGTCATTTCGTGGCGCTTGATCTTTGACATCGGGATGTGCCCCATGCTGGAGATCAGGCGGTCCCGGATCTTCTTGGCGCCGGTCTCCAGCGAGTAATACGCCACGCGGCGGCCGTCCTTGGCCAGATGCCGGGCAAACTGCAGGGACAGCAGCGTCTTGCCGGCGCTGGGGTATCCGCCGATCACCACAAAATCCCCGGGCTCCACAAACAGCCCCTTGTCCAGCGCGTCGATGCCCCAGCTAAGGTACTTCGGGGCCACGTCGTAATTTTGAGCCGCCATAAACTCGTTGGCGGCGTCCTGGGCGGTCAGCCGTTCCGCGCCACGGCGGCTGACGAAAAGCCCGTTGAGCTTATCCGTCTCCTTTGCCGCGGCCTCGATATTTTCGGCGCCAAGGATCTCTCCGGCCGCCGCGTGGATCAGCACGAGCCGCCGGTAATCCCGCAGCGCGTCGCAGTAGTACAGCACGTCGCCGGTCTGGTGACTAAGCGCCTCGTCAATGGCGACGCCGTAGTCTTCCCCGGCTTGCTTGCGCACGGTCAGCGGGTCGATTGGCGACCCGGCGAGATACAGGACGGACAGCGCGTTATACAGCGTCCGGGTGATGTCTGCGTCAAAGAGCTCCGCCGAGAGTTTTGCCATTGCCTCGCCGATGTGTGTCGGATCCCGGATCAGCGTACCCAGCACGGTGAGCTGCATGGACACATAATTGTCGCGGTCGTACACTCAGATCACCTCGCTATCCTCGGCCCAGCCCCGGCCGCCGTTTTGCCCGGTATCCGGCGCCTCAACCACCGGATCTTCCCAGCGCCGATTTTTGATCCACCGGCAGGGGTATGGTATGCCGATGCCGCGCCGCCAGTCCTCGGAGCGTTTTTGCCTGTAGAGTGCAATGGCCATCTGGTTAATAAGCTCATCGGACGGATGCAGCTTGTCCCACTCCTTGATGGCGTCCGGTTTGTCCCTGCGTCTTTCAGCGGGGTAAAACGTCCAAAACCGTGCAAATCTCTCTGGTCTCCACGTCGGAGCTGACTTCACTTCACGCCGGCCCCCCTTTTGGGGGGCTTTAGGGGGATTAGTACTTGGTATATCAATACTTGGTTGTGTCTGATTTTCCGTCAGCGTGTTTTCCGTTGACGCAAAATCGGCTAACGGTACCGTTGACCGGTTTTCGGTCAACGGTGAAACTTCCCCTGGCGGACACTCATAAATGACATACTCGTTGCCGGCAAAAGCGCCGAAATCGTCGTGCGTCTGATGCCGGACTATGTACCCTGCGGCCTCCAGCTCCTCGATGGCCTTGCCGATCGCTGCCTTGCCCTCCTGGCAAATCCGGGTAAGGCCGCCGATCGTATAATCCCAGTCATCCGGCAGCCGCAGCATGAGCGACAGCAGCCCTTTGGCCTTGAGACTGAGCTGCTTGTCGTCCAGGTGATAATTGGCCATGACGGTATAATTTTTGGTACGCTCCACGCGGCATACAGCCATCAAGCCACCCCCTTGTCCTAAGTAATATGGCGGTCAGTCTGCCGTTGCCTGCAGCGCGGCCTCGGCCTTGCGGATGACGCTGCCGCCGTAAGCGTTGCGCGTGAGGGCAAAAAACTCGTCCACGGTCATCTCCGCCGTGTCCACGTTGATGCCGTGCTCCCGGGCAAACTCGTTGCGCCCCATCAGACAGCTGCCGGTGAGCTTGTGGTGCCACTCGAAAAACGCCTTGTCCGGGTACTTCGGGCCGTGCCGGAACGCCGCGCAGAACGCGGCGACGCGCTCATCCTCCGGCATATCGTCAAACAGCTTGTCCGTGAGGGCCGTCATGGCCTCGTGCAGGGTGTCGCCGTGGGCAAACAGATCTCCGTCGCGCACAACGTAGCAAGGCTTAAGCGTCAGATCGCCCTGCAGGATTGCGCCCATGGCGGCATTGCCAATAATATGCCGTAGGATCGTCTGCACGCCGTCGATGATGTATACGATCTCTCCGGCGATGGATTTAATGCCGTAGCCGGAGCCGGAGCCGTCGCTGGAGCCGGAGCCGGAGCCGTCGCCGGAGCCGGAGCCGGAGCCGTCGCCGGAGCCGGAGCCGTCGCCGGAGCCGTCGCCGTCGCCGGAGCCGTCGCCGTAGCCGTCGCCGGAGCCGTAGCCGTCGCCGGAGCCGTCGCCGTAGCCGGAGCCGTAGCCGGAGCCGTCCTTAAGATCAACAGCGGCAAAAGCCGCCGCAGTCAGCGCCGCCATATCGGCACCGCCTTAATGGATACCTCGGCCGCCGACGAGCAGGGGATGATCTCGATCACGCCGAGGATGGTCATCTCCGGCACCGTTACCGTAAATTTGCAGTTACCGGGCTCGCAGGTACCGTCCACGGCCAGCTGCGACAGAGACGCGGCCCCGTCCCAGTACCACAGGCGGCGCACGTCGGTCATGGTGACCTCGCCGCCGTCCCTGGATTTGACGTTGCCGGCAAAGACGCCGGCCCGATCCGCGCGGATGATGTAATACTTGTTGCCCATTTTTGTACCCTCCATTTTTTTATTTAAAATAATAAGACTTACGTCTTTATTCCATGCCTCGGCGGCTTCCCGCCGTGAGTTATAGCCCCAAACCACCGTGCACCCCATTGGCTCCTTTGTCTGGTGCCCGCATTTTGGGCACTCGATATGCCACCATCCGCAGAAACGCTCGACCTTCGGGCGGCAGCCACAGTTACATGGTCGCAGCCTTATGTATTGGCCCATTGGCTACACCTCCGCCACGCATATGGCTACGGCCTCGACGGCCAGCAGCGCCCAGATCAGCATATGCCCGATCATACTGCCACCCGGCTTTCCCAGATCGCGTCGCGGAGCAGCTGCAGCGCGCTCGCAATCTCGTCCGCCGGCACGCTTGTCCGGCCCTCGTTATGGATGTCTCGCAGAACCTCACAGGCGACCTCTGCGGCGTCATACTCGATTGGCAAAGTAACCATTTTCACACCACCTTCATGCCGGGATAGTACCCGCTGGCGCTGGTGGCCGCGGGCCTCCCCCGCCTTTTGGCATCCGGCGGCAGAGCCGGCGCGGGCGCGTGGACGGTCTGACGCGACTGGCGGCAGCTCAGGACGTATATGTCCACGTCGCTCTGGAACAGCCTCCACTGTCCGCTGATGCGGTAGGCGGTGATCTGGTGCTCGTTGATCAGCCGGTATAGCGTGTCGTCGCTGATCAGCAGCTGCTTGGCTACCTCGGCCGGCTTAAGCAGGCGCTCAGTCATCGTAAAACTCCTCCTTCGCGTATTTGAGTTCGATGGCGGCCTTAATGACGCCTTCCAGCTCGCCGTAGATCGCGTTGAACAGCTCGTGCTCATCATCGTCGATATGCCCGTCGCTGGCGATCTTCAGCAAGTCGTCGGTGCGGTGCTTCGCCGAAAAATCACAAATCCGGTGCACCAGTGTGCACACGGCCTGGGTAAAGGTGCGTTCGCTGACCTGTGGCAACAGGATCGCGGCCAAGCTGCTCTTAGCGCGCATATAGGTCACGCAAAGGGACTGCATCCCACTGATGTCGGCCATGTGGATCACGATATCGTCGCTGGGCAAACCGCGGCCGGACTCATAGAGCCGGACGCTGTCCACGCTGCAGCCGATAGCCTCGGCCCAGCGTTCCTGGGTCATGCCCGCAGCACGTCTCGCGTTTTCATAGATATTTCTGTATTTGGACTCCATTGCCTTTCCTCCGTTTCTGCGCAAAAATTACTGTATCAGGCCGACAAATCGGCAAAAAGTGCATCGATCGTGCAGTCGTATAGCTTTGCAAGCTTTGGGGCAATAATCCATTGCGGAAACCCTTCACCGCGCTCCCATTTGCCGACTGCCTGCGCTGAAACGCCGACCGCGTTTCCAACGTCAGCTTGGGACATCTGTTTTTGCTCCCTGAGCTGTTTCAAGTTATTCACAATTGCATCACCTCCGGTGCAACCTTAGGTTGTGCTTTACAGTATATCGCTACTTTTAGTTGTTGTCAACAACAATTTTGGTCAGTTTCGTTGACCGGCGCAACCGTAAGTTGTATTCTTAATACGAAAAAAGAGGTGATCGTATGTTTGGTGAACAACTTAAACGCCTGAGGGGCCAGGCTGGTTTATCTCAAAATGATCTTGGCAAAAAATTATTTGTCAGCGCGCAGGCTGTAGGTAAATGGGAACGTGACGAAGCAACACCAAACCCAGAAACGATCTCCAAAATTGCGATGATATTTGGCGTGTCGGCGGATGTATTGCTGGATAATAAGGCACCAAAATCCACATCTGCTGCTCCTATATTTAATCCCAACGACAAGATCGGCCAGGAGATGGCGCGTCTCCGTGCTGCCCTCAATGATGACGGGCTGGACCAGTGGCTTAATTACGGCCAATACCTTACGGGCAAGCCGGAACTCCAGCGTAAGGATGGCGACAATATTCTTGATCTGCCGAAGATCCGCAAATATCTCACCGGTCCGGCCGCTGGCAAGGCCTCCCCGATCCAGGGTGCGGATTATGAGGACATCCCTTACCCGGAGGACGCGCCGCGTGGTGCGGACTTCTGCGTTGATGTCCGCGGCAACAGTATGGAGCCGTATATCAAGGATGGCAGCACGGTCTATGTCCGGCGCGGCGTGAGCCTGCAGCAGTTTGATGTCGGCGTTTTTTTCTACGCCGGCGACGTGTACGTCAAACAGATCTGCACCGATTACTCCGGCGGCGTCAATCTGCTCTCGGCAAATCCGCGCAGGGAGGACGCCAATATCCGCCTCGAGCCGCCAGACGTCCCCTATCTCGTCTGCTTCGGTAAGGTGCTGCTGCCGCATCGGTTGCCGGAGCCAAACTATCGCGTTGATGGGTCCCGGAGATAAAGCAGGCCGGACACAGCCGAAGCTGCGCCCGGGCGAAAAAGTGCTTAGTACTTGGCTTGGAAGCTCGTCCGTAGGCAAGCGCGACGTCTCTACGGCGATCACCATAACGGATCAGCGGCTGCTGATCAGCACTATCAACGGCGTCGGCGTGAAAACGTGGACGCAATTCCCGTATATTAACTGCATTGGCTTCGACGGGGTCAATGGCCGCGCCGATCACTGTGATCTGTCCCTGTCCTGCGACGGCCAGCGTATTACACTCCTGGGTCCGCAGGCAGAGCTGCAGCAGCTCCTCGACGCCGTCCTCGATGCTATTTGCGAATACACGCCGTTGCCGGATTGATTGGAGGGATTACAATGCCCAGATGGCTCCGCATCATCTTTTTTGTGCTAGGATGTATTTTTACCATTTTCGGGCTGCTGCTCGCCGCGTCTCAGACTTGGGACGGTATGACCTTCGGACTTATTATGGCAGCCGTCAACTTCGGGCTATCCTGCATCCGGAAAAACAACGAACGTCTTTTCCCAAAGCGCAAACGAGTGACCGTGCCGTCGACAAAAAGGCATTTTGCGCCTGTCGTCGAGCCCGTAATCCCGGAACCCGCGGCCGATGCTGCCGTTGAGCAGCCGCCAGAGCCCTCAGAGGCCGAATGGTACGCTGCAGATTCGGAGATTGGCGCAGACACAGATCCCGATATACCGGCCGGCGGCATGGATATCACGCCAAAGCCTGGCAGCATAGCGGATAAACTTGCGGACGCCATAGCGGCGATGCCCACGGCCACACCGCATAAACCAACCAGCGCTAAAAAAATTCTCGTCGCGGATCGCAAGGCCGAAGCTCGCGCCGTGGGCCTCGCCTGCTGTCCCCGCTGCGGATCCACGTCTCTCTCTGGGCAAAAGCACGGATACGGCGTGGGAAAAGCCGCCGCCGGAGTGCTTCTGGTTGGTGGTATTGGGCTCGTCGCCGGCGGCATTGGTGCCAATAAAGTCAAGGTGACCTGTCTCAACTGCGGATATCAGTTTCGCCCTGGGCAGAAATAAGGTGTCCAGATTGGACACCAGGAGGTAATCAATGCCCCGAAAAGACGCCCCGGAGTTTTCCTACGACGAAATGACCGGGTTATACTGTAAAAAAGCAAAAAATCCGACTACAGGAAAATGGGTAAAGATCTATGGCCATACCAAGGCCGAGGTCAAGGATAAAAAAAAAGACCGGGAAAAGCAATGGAGGCTGGACGCCTCCGCCGCCGGCTGCCCTTACGTCCATCAATACGCGGCGACTTGGTATCGGCTAAACACCGTCGGACTCAGCACGAAACGGTTGTCGGACTACCAGAGCGCTATCAATAACCATATTTGTCCCGTGATCGGCGATATGTTCATGCACGACGTCACGTCTGATGACGCGCTCTCTGTGCTGGAGGAAGCCTCCGAGCTGTCAAAATCTGCACAGTCGAAAATTGTTACCACGATGAAACGAATATTCGAAGCAGCTGAGGACGCTGGCGTGATCCAGCGCTCCCCATGCCGCAAACTTAAAGCCAGCGGCGCGGCCTCGGCTGAAAAGCAGCCTCTGACTGTGGAACAGCAGACGAAACTGATCATGGCCGTCAAAGATACTCCGGCCTATACCTTTGTTATGCTTGGACTATATTCTGGCCTTCGGCGCGAAGAAATTCTTGCCCTGCAATGGGATCAGGTACATTTGGATGACGAACCACCATATCTCTCAGTTCGGCGGGCCCTACGCTGGGAAAAGAATCAGCCCATCGTTACCGATGAGCTGAAAAGTAAAGCATCAAAACGCGATATACCGTTGCCTGCAGCGCTGGCCGAATGTCTGGCTGAGGAGGCGCTGCGCTCCCTCGGCGATTATGTCATCGCTGACACCAAGGGTAATGCTATGTCGATGGTTTCTTATCGCCGGCGTGTGCTGGATCCGATCACGGTGCGCACGGCCAGAATGACCACCCGCATCGGGGCAGATGGGAAGCCGCACGAGGTAGCGCTTAAAGTCGGCGATAAAGTCCGAAACCATCCCATCACAATCTCGTTGGATTTCCATGTCACGCCGCACCTGCTGCGACACACCTATATCACGCGCCTGATTCTGGCTGGCGTAAATATCAAGACCGTGCAGTACCTCGCCGGTCATGCTACCGTGCAACTCACATTAAACATTTATACGCATCTTATGGAAAATCAGCCCCGAGACACGGCTGGAGCCGTTGAAAAGGCATTCGCGTGAAGCTCAGGGCCGAAAATAAGGCCTATTCGAAAATCTGAATTCGGCTCAAATGCAGCAATACAGGGCGTTTCAAGGCCGCGGGTAGTCACTCTTTTAAGCAGGGTGTCGGGGGTTCGAATCCCCCCTGGAGCACCAAGCAAAAAGCCTTGAAATTTCAACAATTTCAAGGCTTTTTGCTTTTTGATTTATTAAGCACGAGATTTCATGTGTCAACAAAAAGTGTCAACATATTTTGAATAAATCAGTTCAAATATTTTTTAATAACGTTAATTATTTTTGGGAACCGTGGAATTCCTTTGTAATTGAATAATAGACGCATACGATGTATAATCCCCCACAAGAGCGACGTTTATAAGTTGGCACTTGCTATGCCTGAACAAGGAACATAGATTATGAATCCAATAGAACCCACGATTATGAATCCAATCATAGAACCCACGCTACTGTATAGGATTAATTATTCTACTCCATCGATGAAAACAAATTATGTTATTATCGATTCTGAGGAGAAATATGTGTATACATGTGGCAAAGTGGGTGTCCATGGTAGCTCATGTATTAGAAAATGGAACTTAAAAACAGGAAAATTAGTCGATTGCTATGCTGGCGCTGACAACGATAATATTATTCACTTATCCTTGGATAGTTCCGGACAATGGCTACTAGATCTTAGCGACAATTGTCATATAAGCATTATTTCTGCGGATGACTTTCAACCTGTCGCTTCATGTGGCAGCGTAATTGGAAGTCAGCTGGACTATTTGAACTTTTCCCCTTCTCAAGTACTTTTAACTCCAAATAAACAGGTTATTGTTATTGCTGGATCAAATACCTCTACAATTCTGAATCAATATGGGCACCAAGAGGTAACCAGCAATATTTATTGCCTGTATAACATGGAGGGCAATTACGAAAAGCGCTACGATTTTATGGCAACAGCAAGCAATGTGAACTCTATTGATATCAGCAACAACAGTCAATATCTGCTTACTGGTTGTCAGAGCAAGGCTGTCGCCTTGTGGGATTTAGCTTCGGCTACGGAAGTCAATAACATCTGTTATCACAAGTATCCTGTGTTGGCTGTAAAATTCAGTCCAAAAATGGATTTCTGTGCTTCAGGTGGATATGATGGGATAAAAATATCACGTTTTGATTCGCATATGAAATCACACTTCGATAGGTATATAAGAGCCCCAACTTACTTTCTTGACATAAGTAAAGATGGTCGATACCTACTAACAACTTTTCAAGGAGTGTCAGTTATCGATTTGATATCAGACGAGTTGATTAATGTTCCTCACCATTGGGATTCAAAGCTGGTATGCCTAAAGTTTTGCCCGAAAAATTATCATATTTTTTGTGGATACAAGGACTATGCGGAAGTTTGGTCAATCTAAAGTGTTTTTGAGTCTTTAATTGGTATAGCTAACATGAGTCGAAATGTTAAAATTGGGATACAAAAAGGGGCGCTTTGTCGATTGGTTAATATAACACGCAGTATATGGTTTTGGGTAGGGTAGTTTCCGTATACTTCGTATACTTTAACGCTATATCTATAGAGGCAGCATAAAAAAGTATACAAAGTATACAGTATCTACGCTGAGCAGGAAAACACGAACCTATTAAATGCCGATAAGTTTTACCCTGCAGGGGAAACGGCCTTGCCCCACCCTTCGGTGGGGCAAGGCAGCAGTGTCTCTTCAAAACGATTCTGCCCTTCGGTCAAGTGTTTTTGAGATAAATAATGGTGAAATGCAAAAAGTTTTCAATGGAAGATTCGGTCATTAGATCTTTCTTCATCATTTGCCTGACTTTATCGTTCAGGCTCTCCTTGCCGGTCTTGCTGAAGTACACACCGATCTGATAGATTGTCCTGCCCATTTTCATACAGACGCTACTGTCCGGCTGCTTCTGTTCGTTGATTACTTCGGATTTTTCTTTTTCTAAAGGTACCTCCAGAAATAGTAATAGCCCGGCAGCTTTAGGCTGTCAGGCTTTTACAATCCTTATTTGACATCCTATACCTAATGAATGACTTTATTGACAAGAAAGCTCTCTGTCGAGTGCTTTTTCCAGAGTTCCGTCTTTAGCAAACGGCAGCGCATCGGTTCGTTTGAGATTGTGATTTTCGATTACAACTTCATCGCCAAATCCTCGGTTTTAGAATTTGTTGTTTAGTACCAAGTTAGTTCCAAGTGGGTTCCATGTTCAGTACCAAGTTTGAAATAAGGTCAGCGAGCAAACCAACGAGCTGCTGAGGTTCTGCCTACGACATAAATCAAGTTGCTTTCCCTCAATTCCCGTACCAAGACTTTTATCTGGTTGCGAGAGTGGCTCGGCAAGACTTGCTCAAGCTCCTTAAACGGAGTTCCTTTGTCATTGTTTTCTCGAATGTGCTTTAGGAGCAGTTCTTTATTCGTGTCTCTGTCTAATCCAACAATCCGTGTGTAGATGCCAGATTTTCCCGACACTTCGTACAGACTACGGGCGAGAACATATTTACTCCGGCCAACGTGCTCGACAATTCCGAGCTCAATCAATCGTTTAATATGCGGCTGGAGTTTTTCGGGTACTTTCTTTTCATGATAGAGCGCATCAATCACAAGAAAATCTCCTGTCGAAAGTGACTCCAAGCGATCATTTCCAATCTTGTTGATTAGAGAAAGCATCTTCTTGTCCAGCACCAAACCATTCAAGGTGATACTGACAAAATTGTTGTCTGTACCCCTGAAATCAGGAAGCGGCTTTGCCTCCTTGATACTCAGCTCATAAATTAGGTTCATGCCTTGCCCGGAACGCTCCACCAATCCACAAAGAGCGAGTATCTCGGCTATGCGACGATTGCGCGGAGATTGGCGGTCAAGAATATTATCCAGCGTTACTCCGCTTGGAAAACCTCCCGGACTTTCAACAACAAGCCTGTCCCTATATTGCCGAATGAACACGCTTCCACCCATTTGGTAATTACGATGGCTCACGGCATTCAGTATGGCTTCGCGTACAACCTGCTCATTGAATGTCGGAATGTCAAAGACAAAGAATCCCTCCTGATAATGCTGTTTGTCATTTCGTAAATTGATAAGTTCCCAAATTTGCCCGTAACAAGCAAAGAATCCCACACGGAATTCCTCCCGCTGACTTGCGGGACCCGATGCGTCAGAAGAACGATATTCAAAAACGATTTCTGCCTGTGGCAAGTATTTACCAAGTGATGCCCGTTTACCAAACAAAGCAAGCGCCGCATAGGTAATTCCATCATCGGTGATGGCTTCGCAATCGCGCATTAATTGCTCCGTGGTCAGATTTTTTATGCGCTTGTTGCCGTCCTTTTCTATCCATTTTGCGCGGAACGCTTCAATCGCAACTTCGTCTAAGTCGCTTAGCTTAGCGGAGGCGCAAACGCTGCCGGAAAAATCAAAGCCCGATTCCTCATAGATCTTTCGGCGTATATCTTCCGGCAATGGAATTAAGCTGTCGCCCTCATACCACCATGCAACACCATCCACCTGCACCGGAAGACCGATTGGGCGGCTGGCCACATCGAACACAAGAACACGTTTGCCCTCGTAATCGTATAGCTGGAAATCAACCATGACATGGAGCTTGTCAATCAAACCCTTGCGGGTGCGCTCTGGCTGGGAGAAGGCTTTACTTCCAACAACCTGTCGAGGACGTTTATCGGTGATCCCAAACACAAGTTGACCGCCACCGCAGTTTGCCAAAGCGCAGCAACATCGGGCAGCCTCATTCGAGTCGAAGCGCGTTTTTGCTTCTTTGAACTGGTATTGTTCGCCTTCCTTGGCGTCCAATAATTCTTCTATCGTGTTATACTTACGCACATCATTTTCCTCCACAGCTCTCGTCAATCGGCGCACCCTCGCCGAACAGCCTATCCAATAGTATTCCCAACTGTCCGTCTTTTGCAAACGGCAGCGCGTCAGCCTGTCTGAGATTATGCTTGTCGATTGTCACATCATCCCCAAAGCCGAGAATATAGCGGAGCGCGATACGGTAAATGATCTCAGTCGGGGCAAGCCCATAGACCTGCTTTGCGAAGATATGCTGCAAACGTTTCGTAGAATCCGGGAAAAGCTCCTGCATACGCTTGTTCTGATACAGCCGCTTGACGATCTCAGTGACATACATGCCGGATTTCATATATGGGTCAAGGAATGTCTTGTCCGGGTTGTCAAAGCAGCCGGGATTCTCCGCCTCCAGCATATTGACCATCTGCTGAACAATCTTTTTAGGTGTAAATATCTGGTTCGTCTTCTGAGGCGGGATATAGTCGAAAATATCTTCGGTATGCGTTTCATCAAAGTAGTTTGCCAGTTTCACACGCAGGCGAAGGAATTCCTTGACCGAATCATCAAACACAACGGGGTCAAAGAGTCTGCCGCCGAAATGTTTTGTTTCTCCGGTTTCCTCATCGGTATAGTCGCCACCGTCGCGCAGAAAACGGAACTGGTCGAGCGAAATACTGGTGACCTCTTTGAACACGGTGTCGGGGATTATACTGTCAAAGTCAGCAAGCGTCGTTTCCTCTGCGCCATATGCCATAAGGAAAGACGGAATTGTGCGGGAAAAACCGCGAAGATGATCTCTGATCGCATCTTCTATGGTTACCTTTTCTTTTTCTTTCTTCGCAGTCTCCACAGTACGCACGACAGTTTCACTTGATGAATGTAGGAAGGAATCAACGGAATCCGCCAGATCTTTTTTCAACTGCTCCGCCGCTTCCTGCTTTTTCCGATCAAACTCATGGTTGACCGCGGCTTTTTCTTTCTCATTGGTCTGCGCCAACTGCTCATTGCGCTGCTGCTCGATCTTGTTTTTCCTTATCGTGAAATCGCCGTAAGCCCTCTCAACAATTTTATCGGCGTCGGTGTTGAGGCGGCCTTCCAGCCGTTTCTTTTCGGATACCTTGATATCGCCGACATATTTTGTCTCGGCCTGTTCCATGATCGGCTTGACGGCGCTTGTATGGAAAACAGCTTTGAGCTTCTCAAGCTCGTCATCCCTCTTTTGCTCGCCGACATCGACTTTGGCAACGGCATCATCGAACCTGGCGGCAACATCATCGAAAATCTTCGGGCCGAATACATCGGCGGCCTGCCCGATAACGTATTCATCGTCCAACTTGACATCGCCGTTTTCATCCAGCGGCAAGTTGTTAGCTGCGTTTGCGTCTATCTCTGACTTTGCTTTCGGTTCATCAACAGGAGTAAACTGCTGAATAATATCCAGCACCTCCTGCGGAGCGCCGAAAATGTTGGAGATGTTCTGGAAAAGGTAATTGGACATGAAGCCTCGACGCACAACTTCCTGTGAACGGATTTTGCGGGGAATGACCAGCACCTTTTCCGCGTCCAGCTCAATCATTTCGCCGTTCTCGTCCTCGCCGAGGACTGGGAAGAAATTGAGCAGTTCGCGGATATGCTCCTTGCGTGTGTCCATATTGCCGCATCCATCCGCTGTGTCGGATGAGAGGTCGTTGGCAAATTCCTCAAAAATGATCAGCGTGCGGGCCGGGTCAAAATCAAAAACATACGCGCGTTCTTTTCGGAAAAACTGTCCGTTATTGCTGAACAGGCACGGATTCTGCGCACGGAATGCGGCCTGCATATAGAGCGCGGGGCTCCGTATGCTGCTGAGCATCATCACGGCTGTCCACTCCGGGATAGTCACGCCGGTGGTAAGCTGACCGACGGATAGAGTAATTGTCTTATCATACTGCGCGATAGCGGCATTTACGCGGTTAAAGGACTTCTCGACTTCTTCCGCGTCATCGTCTGTCTTGCCGTCGCCGGCTGCCAACACGATCTTGTAGTCCTTGAATACCGGATGTGCTTCCAGCTTCCTAGCGAGGGCTTTGGCGCTGTCAACTCTGTTCAGGAGCCAAAACGTGTGTTTCAGCTCATTGCGCAGTTCCTCCGTAGAGAACGGAAATTTAGGCTGAGTAGTCATTGCGTCAAGAAATCTATCTACAGCGCTGTTATGTACGAAGGCACCGTTGCCATTGGTTTCAAAGAAATCATTTAAGTTGAAAGCGTATTCTTTCGTTTCCCCTTGTATTTCGATGCCCTGTTCCAACTCATCCCGGATGATCTCTGACATCTGATAGGTGAACAGATTGAGTTGAGGAAGCGTTTCATAGGGATTCTCACCGTTGGCATACTTCCAATCGTGCTTTGCCTTTTGCTCATCGGCATACGTCCAGTTGAAAATGGCATCTTCGCTGAACTTGTCATTCGCAAGAGCCTTGAACGGAGTGCCGGACAAATGTAATGTAAATTTGCGTTTGATATGACGGAAAGCGGTCTCTGTCCTGTATGTATCAACACCCTCATGGGCCTCGTCTACAATCAGGACATCCCATTGGAGATCCGCAATCTCTTTGTTCTTATCATAGTTTCCACCTAAATCGATAGAGCCTTTCAAGTCCTGTAAACTGATGAACTCAATGCAGCGGTGTCCCTTATCTTGATTGTGAGTAACCTCGGAGATATACTGTTCCCGCGTGAGGACACATTTCTTTTCTTGCAGAGAGCTTGAATTGCTCACAAAACGGTAGCCGGATTCAGGCCCCAGAAAGCGCTCATAGTCGCTGTACCATGAATTCGCAATGGAGGGACGATTGGTCACAATGAGCACATTTTGGGCCTTGATCTGTTTGCAGAAATCATAGGCGGAAAGCGTTTTGCCAAAACGGGGCTTGGCGTTCCAAAGGTATTCTCCGTTTTCATGGCAGCGGCTGTAATCAGCTGTTTTTCCCACCGCCTGCGCCTGTTCATTGCGGAGGGTATAGGGAACCACCGTATCCAGAGATTTCAGAATACCTCTGCTGACGCGGAAATCGTAGAATTTTGTTTTTGAAACAGGTGGCATGATATGGAACCACTCGTTGTTTTTCCCGGGTTCCTGCTCATAACCCTGCTTTCTCAGGTATGCATGAAAATCAGTATCGTGAAAAGAATCTCCTGAGCCATCATCAAAAACCGCCTGCCCGCGCCATTCCTCATGGTAGTTCACATCGGCGGTATGCGTCTGCTGATATATTCTTTTATCGACGTCTTGCTCCGTATAGCCGATTTTTGTCCAGCCATCATGCCGCCTGATCTCCGGGGTGGTATAGGCATAAATCATCGGAACGACACGCTCGGCAGTTTGGATCGTGATCGCTCTCATGACTATGCCATCTCCTTTATGTAGGTTTCAATGAAAATGATTTCTTCTCTTGATAGACCGTATTTTTTGTAAAGTTGCTTGTCAATGTTGGCAATAGGTTGAGACCAGTCAATATCTGATTTTGCAGTAAAGTCTTGGAGAGGAACATATTTCCATTTATCAGGTGTTATATCTTGAGTGGTTTTCAATACACCTAATAAAACCCGGGCAAATTTTGTTCCGACATATTTTACTGCTGCAACAGCCTCATCATTGGTTTCAAATACGCCAACACTAATAAATGACTCCGTTGATCCAACCATAGGTTCGGAAATTTCTGGCTTTCCAATGATTCTTGCTGGAATCGGATTGCCAATTTGCCCTGCCGCACCATCTGCCTTGGAAAAAAATATTTTATGCTTGGTCAAGTTACATACATTGTTAACGTAATCTTTCCTTATGAATTTATAACGTCTCTCCGTGCCCTCGCGACCAAAAATGCGGATATATTCATTGCCGTCGCTCGGTTTATCATCAAAGAAGATTTGTGGAAGTAGCTGAAATATATTTGTAGACATGTCATAAGCGTGACCTTTACTAAGCTGGTCTATCGCTTCAGGATGGTCCGCGTGCATTTGGGCCGTTAACCTATATGCTGTTCGGGAAACAACTATATTGCTCATGCTTTCAAAAGTCGAAGAATCTTTGACTTTTCTCAGGATTGAGTTCAACTCAGAATAGGGGGTAAAAATCTCAATAGCTTCAAAACACCGTTTGTTATCTTGAACTGTTATGGCAACACCACCTGGAATTGATGTATTTGCAAAAACTTTGGCACTATCGTTTTCATAGAACAACACCTTAAAGTGCTTGTCCGATAATTTTTTCTCATTCCATTTTTTCGGCGTGCTTCCTGCGTTGAACAAGAAACGAGCTGGATGGATCATTTCCACGAAGTCACTTACTTTGCATGCTTCATCAAGAAAATAGTTGTAAACTGGTGGCGCATAGCCTTTATTATCTCCCAAAGTTTCATCTTGATAAGGCGGATTTCCTATCACAAAATCAAACTTCATCTTCAACAACCTCTTTTCATTTCAGAATAGGTCAGAGACTGGTCGGCACGCCAGTCAAATATTCGGCATCGTGCGCTCGGCTTTGGCTTTTCTTCTGCGCCCATCACATCAAACAATGTGAGCTGGTAGAAATCTTCTGGTGGCAGTGCGCCGCCGGGTATGGCATCCGTTCGTCCATCCATTTGCCAGAGGTTCCAAGTGACAATGTTCGCAATTCTTTTTAACTCGGCTTCTGTGGCCTTGCGATGCCACCTGTCATCAAGGTATTCGGTAAAGGCGTTTACCAAATTTGCTCTTGCAATCAGCAGGCTGTCTCCCTGGTATTCGTAACCATACACGCTTTGGAATGCCCGCAGCGTCCATTTGAGCCATTCTTCATCCGTGTTGGTATTCTCATTCACTACGCGGAGCTTTCTGTCCAGTATCCCGATCCGGTCTTTGATTGGAATAACCTCGCCGGTGGAAGCGTCATATCTTGAAACGAGAAACGGCGCTTCGCCGCAGGTAATCTCCAGCCTTCTTGAGTCAATGTACTGCGTCCATTTCTTTTTTGGGGGAAATATTACCGGTTCGTTTATCGTCGTCCTTTCTGTCCCCGTTTGGGCGTTGAACACGTCTTTGCGCCCGAACCATTCCTCATCGCAGAAATTATTCATCTGATTGCATATCCAGATCGGCGTATATACCTCAGCTTTTTGCCGCGTCCGCGCCGTCTGATCTTCCCGGCTTCTTTGCGTCCTCGGTTGGATGATCCCTGCCCGAAACCCACTGAACAAAGTAGTTTCCATTTGATCGGAGGCGGCATATCCCAAACCAAGTGAAGCATAAGTGTCTGTCGCCCAGATGATATTCTGTTTTGTGGTCTTATCTTGTAAAAGCAATTTGAGTACCGGCTGAACCGGGTATTCATCAAGCACAATTAGTTTTTCCAAAGCAGTATCCTAACTCCTCACTCGGCAGGCCTCAATCGGTAGCTTGTAAGCTGTAGCAGCGATCAGCGCCATTTGGTGTGCGATAGTGAAGCCCAGAAAATTTTGCTGGTATTAGGTGCTCATTTCACCGGCATTATCGGGGTAAATTCCAATATATCATCGACGCCGCAATGCAAAGCGGTGCAAATCTTCTCAAGGCTCTCAAGAGAAATATATTCATCCTTTGAAAGACGTGCCATAACATTGGCGCTGACTCCTGCTGCTTTTTGCAATCCGGTCTTCTTCATTTTTAGATCAATTAGCAGTTTCCAGAGGCGATTATATTGCACAGCCATGGCCAGCCCTCCAGCAAGTAAATTTACTCACAAAGTGATTATATTGTATCACGAGTTCGGGATGGTTTCCAGAACCATTTATCAAAGTTCACAAAAAAGTTCCCTGCTTCTTTGCTTCCTCACTTGCCGCTCTCCTGCGTTCGTCACTGTACGGCGCAGTCAGGCGAAAAGAGAAGCGTCCTTTGACAATAAGGAAACTCATATAACCCTACTCGGCGTCCTCGTCGGTTTTCTGCAAAGGTCATGGAAGCATCTGGCATAATCGGTCAGCCTCTTTTTTAAAGTGCATTTCCAAAGTGTTGCCACGCCATGAAGGTAAAATATCTCCGCCGCTCCGGATGAGGTCCAAATATAGAAACCCAGCATAATTTCTGGGAATATGTAAATTCACTCTGCAATTGAATATTAAGATTCAAGGGCTGACAGGTGTTTTTCACCTGCCAGCCCTTTTGCTATATATACCCAACGCTATATATACCCAATATACCCAATTTTTGTGAAAGGAGGAAAACAAAATGCCGCTTCTTATACCTGTGATGATCCTGGCGATCTATTTCAGCTGTCATGGACCTGAAATCAACTGCCTGGACGTTTCCATGCTGACGGTTGGCGTACTGCTGATCGTACTTCTCGTCGCACTGCTGCACGGACCCACAAACAAAACTTGAAAAATGAAAAGGAGAACATCATGAGCATCAATGAACTGGACGCAAAGGTCATGGAACTCAGAGAGCTTCGGAATATGGAGGCTGAGGTCAAAGCGGAGATCACCGCCGTCGAGGACGCCCTGAAAGCCGAGATGCTTGCCAGGAATACGGAAACGCTCAATGGCAATAGCTGCATCATCACCTGGAAAACAGTTACCACCACCCGCTTCGACAGCGCCGCTTTTAAGCTGACTCACGCGGAATTGTTTACTCAATACAGCAAGGCGACCACAAGCCGCAGATTCGTGATCTCATAAGGGGGTATTACGATGAAACAACTTACCAGCTACAACCGTGTGGCGGGATATTTGAACAAGTTGTTCGACCTGCTGAACCAGCACTATTTTGAAAATGCACTTTCAAGACCGACGATCACCATTCAAAGCACCCCCAAAGCCTACGGACATTTTTCTATCCGTCCGGATACCTGGATCTCCGCGAACGGCGTCTCCCATGAAATCAATATCGGTGCCGGAACCTTGGCAAGACCCATAGAAGAGGTCTGTGCGACACTGCTCCACGAGATGGTTCATTATCACAATTTCGAACTGGGCATCCAGGATACCAGCAGGGGCAACACCTACCACAATCGCAGGTTTAAGGAGGCTGCGGAGGCTCATGGCCTCTGTGTCGCCCTGCATCCGAAATACGGCTGGGCAATCACAACGCCCGGTGATGATCTTCTGGATTTCGTCCTGGAGAATGATCTGACAGATATCCTGCTCAACCGCAATGAGTTTTTCGGTGTTTCTGTAACAGGAACCGGAGCACACAGCGGGGGCGTACAGATCCTTCCTCCAGCACGCAGATCCAACAGCCGGAAATATGTGTGCCCCTGCTGCGGTAATTCCGTTCGGGCAACCAAAGAAGTTCACATTGCCTGCCTGGATTGCCGGCAGACAATGATTGAATATTAACGTTCAAAAGGAGGGATAAAAATGACTGCAGACGGCGTTATCATCACCATATCCATCACGCTGCTGTTTTTTCTGTATGCGATGCTTCGAGACCGGTGAAAAGGGGATGATACGATGAATGTCGGCTATATCCGTGTCTCGACAGAAGGGCAAAATATCGCACGTCAGGAGGTGCTGATGCAGGAACTCGGCGTAGACAGGATCTTTATCGACAAGGCAAGCGGAAAGAACCGGGAAAGGCCGCAGCTCAGGGCCATGATGAATTTCGTCAGAGAGGGGGATGCGGTGATCGTTGAGAGCATTTCCCGCTTTGCGAGGAACACGAAAGACCTGCTGGAATTGGTGGAAGAACTCCAATCCCGGCAGGTCATTTTCATCTCCAAAAAGGAGGCGATCGACACCAACACACCGACAGGTCAGTTCATGCTGACCGTGTTCGGCGCTGTGGCGACCTTGGAGAGGGAGTACATCCTGTCCCGGCAGTCGGAAGGCATCGCCATCGCCAAAGCTGAGGGCAAATACAAGGGCCGGAGACGCATTGAGTCACCGGACTTTGAATCTGCCTATAGGAGATGGCAGGCGGGAGACATCACCGCGGCCAAAGCGATGAAGCTGCTGAATATGAAGCGAAACACTTTCTATCGCCGGGCAGCGGAATACAGAACATAAGCTAAACAATATGCCTGTCCCATTAGGGTGTGTCTGAGAATTGGGATGTTTCAAAACTCAGAAACCAACTCTAATGGGATAGGCTCCGTATGTTTCATTGGGGTATAGCCTATTGAAATGTCAATCGATATCTTCTGCTTGGGCTATCTGGAGGGTATAATTATCACTTTTTATAATTAGACTTGCAAAGGTGCATATAATTGCCGTATTATGGGGAAAAGGGAAATTTTACATATCCCTCGCCGGATCTGCAAGATAGTAAATTGCATGATTTTGGCATCTTCGCGAAAAAAACATGTGATATTAAGGCAATTAATTTTTATCAATCATTTAAAGTCAAAAGAAATAGAGGAGGTCCAAAGAATGATAGGTAACGTGGTAAGAAAAAAATCTCGCTTTTTAAGAGGCCTAATATTCCTGTTGGTAGTCCTGGCACTTGTTGTCGCAGGTGTGTTTTGGCTCAGCCGGAAAAATACAAATGACCCTGTTGCACCTGTAGAAGGTCACGACCTGACACTTGAGAATAAAGGAATCTTTGGCTTTACAGTTGTAGATTTCCAAAAACCTATTTTGGGAGAGGCAATACGGCAGCGTTTGCTTATCGTTGAAGAGCAAGAAGTATACGTAAATAGTGATTCTACTGAAGCCGGATTTTTAAATTGGGACGCATTTAATAAACATCAGACTCTCACGATCAATGGTACTGGTCAGTATACAATAGATCTGGCTCAGGTTGCTGCCGACGACATAAGTCTGAATGAAGATACATATGAACTGACTATTCGTATTCCGCACGCAGTACTCCATAAGACAATTTATGATCCAAGTAAAACCCAAATTGGTGACACCCAACGAGGTTGGCTTGCTTTTGGAGAAATAAAGCTGACTGCTGAGCAGCAAAAGAATTTTGAAGTAACTGCAACGGAAAAACTGGAAGGCAAGCTAAAAGAAGAGGCATGTTTAAAAGAGGCTGACAGATTTGCAAAGCTTTCTGCCTACGAAACATATCAGTCAATAGTCAAGACCATCTCTCCAGCATATAAAGTAGTTATTGAGTTCCAATAAAAGGTTATTTAAAAGCAGCTGGGTGCGGGTGCTATTCGACCTGCTCCGCTGAGCTATGACATCACCAATTGCTAGATCGCGATCAGGCACGTTGGCCATGTGCTTAAACAAACATTAAGGGGGCTGCCCCAATGACGCAAATTGCGTGATTGGAACAGTCCCCCTTTATTACGGCTTATTACGCAAATTCAGGCGAGACACTGTTATTGATGTACATTTCTTCTGATAATTGTTGACTGGAAATTAACTTAGACTGTAGGAGCTCCAATGTTTGTACGGTATCTGTGATTGCGTTGAAGAGGATTAAATATTCTTTCGTGATTTCCATGTTGCACCAATCCTTTCGTGTACAATATCGTTGACACCTGCCTACAAGAACAAATTAACATAGGACAACAGCAAATTATGTCGTTTTTTAGAAGGGTTGCAACTTTTTTTGGAAATTCACACTACACAGGCAACTTCAGGTAGTAGAGGGTGGTTAAACATCTAAAATACGCGAATTGCCACACCATCGAGTATCTATAGCAGGATGAGAGCCAGCAACCGGCACAGAATTGATTTACATATTTGCAAGTTGATGTGCCGTTTTCAATATTTCGTTTAGCAGGCTGTTGTTATCGTTACCATGCCGCCACAGAATGGAAGCTCTGGGTCACAAATTCCCACAAAAAGCTAATACTGCGAAGCGCTGAGTAATGTAAGCTAATTCTGATAAAACTGCAATTTTAATCCATTAAGCATGAGGAGAATTAAGCGGGCGCAGGTGTTACTCAACCTGCGCCCGCTCGTAATAACGTTTACTTAACTGTGCTGTAGCAAAATTTGTCAAAATCTTTTGCTTTTTTAAATCAGGGCTTGTAAATCCGGGAAAAAATGGAGTATTATGGGAGATACAAAACTTTCAAGTTTCGTGGTACCCCGCTTGGAATCTATTGAGATCATGTCTTGCGGTGATTATTCAAGCTATTCCCTTATTGCAATTATGAGATACTGAAAATAATAAAATTGGGAGGCCCAAAGCATGAGATTAATAAAAGCACGTGTTCAAGGATACCGTAGCATTATTGACTCTGGATACTTTGAGGTTGAAAACGGAAAGACAATAATGGTTGGCCCAAACGAGGCAGGAAAAACGGCACTGTTGCAAGCGTTACAAAAGCTAAACCCACCGGAGGGAATCGAATTATTCAATCCATTAAGGGATTATCCTCGTTCAAAGTATGATGAAGATATTGAGAAAGGTAATATTAATCCTAAAGAATTTACTGTCGTTGAAGGTTTCTTTTCTCTCGATGGCGATGAAAAAGAAATCCTTCCCGACGCATACAAAAATATTACATATGTTTATGGCCGTCACTTGGACAATTCGACATGGCATCGTTTAGATGATGAACCTGATAGACTTTCGTTTTCTGAGATTGAAAAAGATTTACTGCGTTTGGTATTTCATTTTCAAGACACGGGCAAAAAGCTTGGGGATGCTGAGGCATTAATTACGACTATAAAAACAGAATATGACTCTTTTGCATTGGAATTAAACAAATCATCGGAAATTTCAACAGAAATAGCTCTAAAAATACAAACGTGGTTAAAAAAGAACTTCAAGTATCTTGCTGAAGACAATGATAAAGAAGAGCAGCGATACAGTAAACTTCAGAATGTATTGAATCGCCCTTCAGAACGAGATAAAGTCCTCGCAGATTGCGAAGTGATGCTGCCCAAATTCATACTATTCAGCAACTATTTTAGGATTAAGCCTGTTCTACATTTACGCAAGCTTGCTAATAGAATCGCAAACAACTCACTGGATGATGCCCAATATGATTATGGGAACATTTGTCTATTGAAATTTTTGGGATTCACTGCCGAAGAATTGGCCAAGGCAGGTGAAACATCCGGATACGACCTTAGTGTTTCATCACAATATGAAAAATATAAAGCACAACTTGATGAACGTGATTATAAATTAAACGCAGCCACCATTAGACTAACAGGCGCAATTCGAGAAGTATGGAATCCTTCTCAAGATAGTCGCGATGCAAATAAATTGCGCATAAAAGTTGATGGTCAATATCTCAAAGTCGTTGTTGAAGATGAATTAGGCGTTGAAGTTGAGTTAGACCAACGATCTGAAGGTTTTCAATGGATGGTTTCTTTCTATGTAGTGTTTTTTGCGGAAGCATCAGATAAACATAAAAATGCAATTTTGCTTCTTGACGAGCCTGGACAAAGCCTTCACGCTTTGAAACAAGCGGAGTTTCGGCATACTCTTACAAAACTCAGTGAAAAAAACCAAACTATCTACACAACTCATTCACCATTCTTGGTTGGAACAAACGAACTCGATAAAGTACGTGTAGTTGAAATGGTAGATCGAAAAGAAGGAACAAAGGTACATTTGTCCTTAACAGCAACCGACAGCGGAGCCATTTTACCCTTACAGGAGGCTTTAGGATATGATTTGGCTCAAAGTTTGTTCTTCCATAAAAAGAATCTTGTTCTGGAAGGATTAACTGATATGTGGTACATTGAATCCCTTTCTGACATGCTGAAAGAGGCTGGGAGAGTGGGGCTTGATAATAGTATCGCCTTGATTCCTGCTGGGTGTGCCACAAAAGTAGTTTACTTCGCCACTATTCTTCACGCACAAGACTTAAAAATTGCTGCCTTATTGGATTCCGATGCAGAGGGAGATTTGGCTGCCAACCAAGATACATTAGTAAATTCGCTTGGAAGCAAGAAGATTCTTAGAACAAAAGATGTTTATGAAGGTGATGTCACAAAGGTTGAAATTGAAGATATTCTTAGAGAAACATTGGTCTCTATTTCAAAAGCGCAACTTGGATGGGATGTTTCATCGAAAGCCAAAGAACAGATTAAGAGACCGATTGTTGACATATTTTCAGAAGTTGTGAACAGTGATTTTTCAAAGTACCAGTTAGCCAAAGCTTTTATCCGTTGGTCTCGAGATCATAGCGTAAGTGATTTAACAGAACTTGAAATCAGGCAGGCTGAGAATTTAATTAAGAAAATCAATAAAGTCTTATCATAACAAATTACGGATTGGCTATAGTTCAATTTCCTATAATCATCGAAGCGCTGCATAGCAGAAGCCGGTTTTGTTAAAACGAGAATTTTAACCCATGTCGTTTTTTTAATGAATCAAGCGGGCGCAGGTTTTCTTTGACCTGCGCCCGCCCGTCGTATATCTGGTTATAGGGATATCGTATTCAATCGTATTCAGTAGTGCTCGCTTCTTGCTATTATCCTATTATACATGTATGGGGAAAATCTTTGAATGGGCAGCGAGGCAAGTTATACCGGGAAAGCTAGAAAAATTATTTGGACAATATTATAGTATCGAATTTTAGAAATGCGGGAACTTGAGAAGGAATAGGTGCGGTGAAAGCAAAGATGACATATCCTTTGTAATGAATAATTGTTGATATTTTCCAGTGCCTGTCGTACTATGTGGCTACATGGTATAAATTGAATGGAGGAATAAATGTGTTGGTACTTAAGGAGATTGTGGAGTTGAAGGAGCTTACGCCGATAGAATACGCTTGGATTGAATTTACAGGCGGTATTGAAGTTGGTAAAGAGTTGGAATCATCTGAAATTTCTAAAATAAAGGGCAAGATTAAGGAAAAATATCATAAGAAGGGTGGAGTAATCCCTTCCGACTGCTGTTACAACTTAACATCAAAGAATCACAGGACATTCGTTGCGTTCAATTCCAGACTTCACCTATTTGAATTCCTCGATCGCGGGCAGTATAGGTACCTTGGAGTTAACTACCCTTATACCGGCGAAATTATAAACCATGTGAAGACAAAGCATGGCGGACCTGAACAAGTAGGAACGTGGCACAATGGGCTGTGTACTATCGATGGAAAAACGGGATACCCATGTGTGTATTTGGTTGATCAAAAGAGAACGCTTGCGATTTCTGAGGAGGCTCTTTGACCACTTTTTCAAAGAAAAAGCAAAAGGGAATGTGTGAAGTAAGGACGATGATTGACTGCATTAACTCAACTCAAAAAAAGCGGCTAAGTTAATTTCTCACCCCTTCAAACAGCCAGTGAATGTCAGCGCGGAATATGCTACAGTAGTAACATCGGATAGGCATCGAGGAGGTGGGTGTACCGAATGCCCAGAATCTTATTTTCACATGTTATACGAACGTTAAACTGATAGATTCATAGAAGAGCTTTAATATTTTTGTTTGAAGGTCAAAGGTCCCGCTGTAATTGCTCCACAAACTTCCGAAAACATAGGAACGTGAATGCTTTTTGATGGTACATGGGGACAGGTCGGCCTTATCAGACTGTTGATGTAGTTTTAAGCAGCTTTGGCGTAACCGCCGATAAACGGATGCTAATGAAACCCACATAGTTACACATGGCCATTTTTGATAAAACTGGGATTTTAACCTCTTTCGTTTTTCAAAGAATTCAAGCGGGCGCAGGTTTTCTCCGACCTGCACCCGCCCGCTGTATATCTGGTTATAGGGATATAGTATCCAATTGTATTCAGTAGTGCTCACTTCTTGGTATCTTTCTATTATAAATATGGATGGAAAAATCTTTGAAGGGCTAAATGATTTCAATCATTTACAGACAAAGGTCCTTCCCTTCGTCCTCAATATCTTTCCAAGAAACGTTTATGCCTTTTGCTGATGCGCCTCAATAAGTCGGATGAATTCTCCGTTCGAATCCTCTTCCTCTAGAATCTTGCCATTACACACTGCCAACTAATATCTAAAATGCGTATTATTTTGTGAAAAAGGGCATGAACAGCGAAGTCCCCAGTCAGGAAAATAATTGTATATATTGTAAGTTCGTGGTACAATCTTACTACATTTAGGTAACCTCTAAAAACACCGTTTTAGTGCCACATTTTATAACAGCACAGGAAAAAGCAAATTGATACAGAGTTTTCAAGGTTTGGAGCGCCCCCATTCCGGGCGTTTTCCTAAATTTGGGCGCATTTATCCCGTAACTCTCTTTGTCCTGTTCAGGACTTCATATCTGCACAGGTTATAGACGAAGTTGGTAAGTCCAATGTTGAACGCGGCTCGGTCAATTCCAATCGAGCGTACGGTAATGCCATGCATCGGGCCGGTCATGAACCCAAAAACATGCTCTATTCGAGCGCGGGTCTTGGACTTCATGCGATTGTTGGCTTTCTGCGCCTGCGTCAGTGGACTGCCACGGTAGCCCTTTTCATGAATATGGCTTGTGACGTTTTTCGGAAGCGCCTCCGCAATCGGAGCGCCTGAATAGGCGCCGTCGGCATACAGTTCGTTATCGGTTTTATTCAACAGTTTGAGCAGCTCGTGACTGTCATGAACAGATGCGGGCGTAACGGTGTATTCGGTGATGAGCTTAGAATCCACATCGACCTTCACATGGTCTTTGTAGCCGTAATGGACTTCATTCCCCTTCTTCGTCCATCTGGCTTCGGTGTCCTTCTGGGCGAGTTTGTGCGCGTTTTCAGGCTTTCCCCATTCTTCAGGGATTTCACCGACCTTGATCTTCGCGTTTTCATCACGAGAATTACGCTGCCGTGGAGCATCAACGAACGTGGCATCGACGATTGAACCAGTATGGGTTATGAGGTGTGCGTTTTCCAACTGATGATTGAAAAGTTCGAAAATCTTGTGGATGATATTGGTTTTGGTAAGCGTGTCTCGGAACAACCAAATCGTCTTTGCATCAGGAACACGATCGCCAAGGCCCAAACCAAGAAAGCGCATGAAACTCATTCGGTCGTTGATTTGGTATTCTGTCTGATCATCGCTGAGATTATAAATCCTCTGTAAAATGAGAATTTTGAGCAGCAGGACATAGTCGTATGGCGGACGCCCACCGGCACCTTTGGGCTCTTTGCGGAACACTTCATCCAGAATTGCTCTGAACATTTCCCAGTTGATTACCTTGTCCAGTTTCTCCAATGAATCCCCCAGTTGACTCAGCTTCTTCAGGCGGCTGCTCTCATCAAAAAACCCAAGCTGCTTCATCACCATACACCCCTTTTCGTGTCATGCGTCTATTATACAACATTTTGGGAGCTTGTGGTTTTTTTCGCTTAGTTTTTAGAGGTCACCTTAAGAAATATAAAGCATTACCTGTTCAAATATCTGCCTGAATTCCTTGAAAAGCTCACCTGATTCAGGACTCCCGCTTTCCAGTGCTTTCTGCAGCTTTGACGCAACCGTATACCGTCACAGTAAAGGGCAACGGAACACTGGTGTTCAGGTTCCAGAATGGGATGGAATTGAACAGCAAAAGGTAATTGAAAGACTGCAGACTTTTTTGAGGGTTGCAGTTCTTTACTGCTTTACAAGACACTGAAACTTTGGCGAATATACTTTGCTTTGGCAGACATATCCAGTTGCTGTTTGTTGCGTTTTACCATTCTGGAGATTATACTTATAACATAGTTATATCTTTGGATTTCTATATTAAACAGAAGAAATGAGGGGATAACATGAAGATAAAATTTTGGTCAAAAGCAAAAGTTGGAAAATGGTCCGCTATCCTCACACTGGTCTTTATCATAGTTATGTCATTAAAAGTTTCAGCTTTAGCGATCCACATCCGACTGCCCTTTCCAAGCCCAATACTTGCGGTAATAGGAGTTGTTGGATTTGCACTCGGCATTGTATCAATCGTAAAAAATAAAGATAGAGCGTTATTTACGCTGCTATCCATTCCGGTTGGTCTGTTGATCATATTTTGGGTGACAGCTGAGATTGCATTTCCGCATTAGGCCCTGATCAGATTATGTAGATCAGCATTGCAATAATTTTCTTAGGGGGCGAATGTAATGTCTGAAACCAAAACAACTTATTTACTTTGGTCAATGCTCACTGGAACGATATCTTTTTTTGCGAGCGCTGTGATCACGTCCATGGTTCTATTACCTTTAGATTTTGCGATTATTGACACAATCCTTGCCGGGGGAATCGGGGGGCTTTTCCTTGGCCTCTTTCATATGAATCATCACAAGATTCAAAAAATGGGGCTCGCAGGTCTCGTTGCAGTACCAATTGGCTTTTGGAGTGCTTTTATTCTGGCGGGAGGAGCGGATTTATTATTTTCTGTGTTCAATGTTAATACTGAGAATCCCAATATTTATAACACAGAGAATATGATAGCAATTATATTCATGGGTATAATTTGCGGCGCAATTTTTGGAACGATCATTTATGGCCGCAAATCTATTTGGGTATTTTCAGTAGTTTGTGGAGTAGTAGCTTTTCCTTTTGGAGTATTAGTGGGCTTATTTAATTCAGAAGATCCCGTAAAAGCAACATTTGAAAATCTGTTTGCTGTTTTTGGACCTATTGATCTAAATTTTCTCGCGATTATTACGTCATTTGGCATGGGGATAGGATTGAGTATCAGCCTGTTTAGCATGCTGAAACAAAAAAGTACGAAAAAAGGAACCACGTGAAAGAGAGGTGGTTGAAATGCCGGTTAAGGTTGGAAAATTTATTTACTGGACACCGAGGATTTTGTCGATTCTGTTTATCCTATTTCTTGCCATGTTCTCTTTGGATGTGATCGAGCCTGGGCGAAGCGTCGGTGATATCATAATCGGTCTGATTATGCACAACATCCCGGTATTTATCCTGACCGGCCTTCTCGTTATTGCCTGGAAGCATGAAGCTGTCGGTGCAGTCACTTTCATCAGTGCGGGGGTGCTTTATTCGGGGCTGACTGTGTTTCGGGCGATACATTCAGAAATTCCTTGGTATCTGAGCGTTTCTTGGAGCCTTACCATTGCAGGGCCAGCATTTCTTGTTGGGATCCTATTCCTTTTGAACTGGAAGCGCAAGAGATAGCAGTGAACGAAAGAATTGGGAAAATCTGAAGTGTACAGTTTAGTCTGCGCCCCCCTTCAGAAATGCACCCCTCTGAAACGCGATTTGCACCCCCCTACGACTTTACATTAAAATATGAGCCCTTTACAAAAAACCTCTGAAATTAGCTGATTTCAGAGGTTTTTGCATTAAATAGTTTGCATTTTATATACTCGGCTTTGAGAGATCTCGAAACCGGCCTTTCCTTTGCTTATTGTAATTCTTGAATTTGCTCCGATTCGATGTTTCCTTGTAATTTGTACTATATTGCCCTATAATAAATTAACGGTAGGCCTTGTGCCTGCAGCGCCAGCCGTGTGGATTTTCCACGCGGCTGTTTTGTGTGTTGTAGCAATTACATGCAGGCATATTCTTTTGAGAGCGCCAGAATTTTGCTTTCCAAATCACGCTTTATATAGCCCATTTATGCTTACCTCCGGCTAATATTTGATATGATCCTATTTTAGCCCAAACGCTCCGGGGAAGCAAGGCTGAAATCCGACGCAATCTTATTTTAGCCAAAAATAAAGTGAAATAGTCTATGGCGGCTTCTTCTTTGTTTACAGCCCCGCAGATTTTGAGAGCTGGTCATAAAGCTTGCCGGTATCGGTAATCTTTATCGTTTGGCTATAATACCAATGTTGTATTTTTGCCGATAGCAGGTTATACTATAGCTAAGAAACCTATAGGGGTGAATGCGTATGAAGTTCTGTTCGGTAGCGGAAATCGCAAGACAATGGAATCTATCCGAGCGTACCGTTCGGAATTATTGTGCTGCCGGGAAAATTCCCGAAGCATTTCTGACGGGAAAGACTTGGAATATTCCTGAAATTGCGCAGCGCCCTGTGCGCAGTAATCGGCATGACGATGCGCCCAAGACACTGTTGGAATGTCTGCGGCTTGAAGAAACAGCAAAAGTCAGCGGTGGCATTTACCACAAAATTCAGATTGAGCTAACCTACAACTCCAACCACATCGAAGGCAGTCGCCTTACTCATGATCAGACCCGCTACATTTATGAAACAAACACCATTGGCGTGAGTGAGGATGCTGTGAATGTGGATGACATTATAGAAACGGCCAACCACTTCAAGTGCATCGATATGGTTATTGAGCAGGCCGCACAGCCGCTCAGCCAAGCCTTCATTAAACAACTTCACCGTACTTTAAAAAGCGGAACCAGTGATTCCAGAAAGAATTGGTTTGCGATTGGCGAGTACAAAAAACTTCCCAACGAAGTGGGCGGAAAAGATACTGCGGCGCCCGAAGAAGTTTCGGAACGACTTGCGGTGCTTCTAAAAAGGTATCGTGAAAGCAGCAGCCAAACGCTGGAAGATCTGATTGCGTTTCATTATGAATTTGAAACGATTCATCCGTTTCAGGATGGCAACGGGCGTGTCGGCAGATTGATTCTGTTCAAGGAATGCCTGAAATATAATATCGTTCCATTTATCATTGATGAAGATCTGAAAATGTTCTATTATCAGGGACTGCATGAATGGAAGTCTGAGCCGGGATATCTGCGTGACACTTGCCTTGCGGCGCAGGACAAGTTCAAGAAATATCTGGACTACTTCAAGGTACCATACGAGAAAGGCTGATGGAATGCGGCTCTTTGCTTCTTCTTTGTTTACAGCCCCGCAAATTTTGAGCGCTCTGCCTGGTAGATAATCCTTGCATAGCCTCGGCCGCAGAGTTACAATTCGACCGACCAGAGACAAATAGCTGAAACGCAAAACGCTTCCCGCCCAGAGTTGGTTATAAACACCAACTTTGCGGAAAGAAGCGTTTTGACCACTTCGATTTCCATTATTTAGTTTTACGGGCAGATGAACCCCTTGCACCACAATGGTTTTTGACCACATAGATTACCACAGTCAGACGTGGAACACGTGGAAACAGTGCTTCAAAGAGTGTCAAAGAGTAAGGAAAGCCGAGTGGAAATGACCGGAAATGGCTATAAACGAGTGGAAAAAAGTTCGGACAGCAATTTGGGACCATCAGGCCGCAGGTTCGAACCCTGTCACTCGGACCAAAAACCAACTGAAATCGTTGGCTTTATGGTGATAAGGATGGGTAAACACAGACTAAACGACCATACGGCTGACAAGCAGGGTGCAAGAAAAAAATAGGTGCAACGCATAAAGGTGGGTAGTCATAATGCTATGATTACACAGATGTGTCCATCAAGGTAATGAGTTGTTTGTCAGTTTGCTCATAAAGTTCAAGGCTTTTTTCTTCGTCGACCTTACCTCCGGCTATTACGGCATCTGCTTCTGCTTCAACAGCAATACCAATGCCATTTTCAAGGTAGACTAGCTTCCTGACATGGGGCACTTTTGCATTCGCGTTGGTCGATGAAGAAAGATCATCGATATGGATTTCTCCATTTACCTTAGTCACGTTCTGGGATTCCTTGATTTTTTCCGCGAAATGATCTTCCGCGAAATAGAAGATGCTGAACCTATTTTGAAATTCCATCGTATCCTTATCAAAGTAGTAGTAATCCGTCCGGTATGCCATGATTTCATCTGTCGCATTGTCCACTAATACATGTTGTTTTGTCGTATAATCCCCGTCGGGAAGAACAGGGTCGATTACGGATATATTCAGGGATGACGTTATGTCTTCATTCGTAAATTGCCGGTCGTCCCAATGGGAGCCAAGGGACTGTGGATGAAGGCCAACACTTAAATCCTTCTCTTGTTTCATCATCATAAGCCACTGTTCAAAGAAGAATCCAAACGGCACTTTTCCTTCAGTTGTCGGCATAATGATCTGCGAGATATCTATATTATGATATACCGCATTGCTTTGTACTGTAGCATCAGGTTTAGTAACAACGGAATCTGTTGCTTTTGGCAGTTGGGATGAGTCGGTTATCGGCATTGTATTCTCCGGATGCAGCCGTTGCACCGTCAATACTCCCAGTAAAATCACGGCGAGGCAGGCAAAGGCTGTGGCATAACGCCTGACCGAAGTCGAGCGATGTGCGAGCTTGGCATTGGCGGCACATGTTACAAATTTGCGGTGCAAGGTGTCCGAAACCGATATATTGTCCATATATTCGTTATATGCTTTCATTGCTGTCCTCCTTCAAATCTGACTTAAGCTTCTGTCGGGCACGGGTGAGCAGACTTCTGACGGTACTTTCCTTTTGCCCGGTCAGCTCGGCAATATCCTTCACGGGATAACCTTCGTAGTAAAACAGATGGATGACGGCCCGGTACTTGGGCGGCAGTGACAGAACATGTTCCAGTAACTCACGCTGTTCCGGCTCCGCGGCAGGATAGGAATCCAGTAGTGGCTCCCTATGCTTCTTCCAGGGAGAACGCAGGCGGCTGTTACAGAGGTTTACCGTTACCCTGATAAGCCATGCCGTTTCGTGCTCTTCGGATTCAAATTCGGGTGCCTTCTCATATGCGCGCAAAAATACCTCCTGCACCACGTCCTCGGCGTCGTATACGTTTCCCATAACAGCGAGCGCGGTACGGTAGAGCCTGTTTTCATGCTTTGTTACAAATGCCTCAAAGTCCTCCGGCCGGCAGGACTTATATGGCGGTCAATGAAGCCGGAGGCGAGCAGTATATTATCTCCGCCGTCATGCACGCCGATGAGCGCAACCGGAACCTTTCCGAAGAATTGGGCCGTGACGTTTTTCATTATCATCTTCACGTCATATATATCCCCGTCGGCATCACCGCCTTGTATGCCCGCTTGTCACGGGACGACGAGCTGCAAGGCGAGAGCAACAGTATTGTAAATCAGAAAGACATCCTCACAAAGTTCGCCAAAGAAAAAGGTTTCCGCAATCTTACTTATTTTGTGGACGACGGTATCTCTGGGGCCACGTTCGACAGGCCGGATTTCAACCGCATGATTTCAGCCGTGGAATCCGGCGAGGTGACGACGCTCATTGTCAAGGACATGTCACGTTTTGGGCGCGACTACCTGAAGGTCGGCTATTACACGGATATTCTTTTTGCCGAGAAGGACGTGCGCTTCATCGCATCAACGACGGCGTGGACAATATTCGCAACGACAACGATTTTACTCCGATACGGAATCTGTTCAACGAATTCTATTGCCGGGATACAAGCAAGAAGGTACGCGCCGTCATGCAGAACAAGGGGCTGTCCGGGGAACACTTGAACCGCCCGCCTTACGGATATGTGCGTGACCCAAAGGACAAGAAGAAATGGCTTGTTGACGCGGAGGCCGCCGCGGTTGTCCGGCGCATTTTTGATCTGTGCCTTGCGGGAAAAGGCCCTACGCAGATTGCAAAGGTCTTGTATGCGGATCAGGTGCCAACCGCCAAGGCGTATTACGCGCTGCGGGATGGTAAGTCCCTGCCAGTGGAACCCTACACATGGGATGACAGTTCGGTTGTCGGTATTCTGGAACGGATGGATTACGCGGGGCATACAGTCAATTTTAAGACCCACTCCAAGTCCTATAAGTTCAAGAAACGCATCCCCACACAGGAGGACGAGCTCGCTGTTTTCCGTGACACGCAGGAGGCCATTGTCACCGAGGACGGATGGCGGCGTGTGCAGGAACTTCGGCAAAACAGGCGTCGTCCCGCGAAGGCTGACAGGCAGGGTTATTTCTCCGGACTGCTGTACTGCGCCGACTGCGGGAGCAAGCTTCACTTCGCTACCTGCAAGAGCTTCGACGGCAGGCAGGACCATTACCGTTGTTCCCTGTACAAGAGCAACACGGGCAAGTGCTCAGAGCATTATATCCGTGAAGACGCATTGCGGGCAATCGTCCTGAACCGCATTAACGCCGTGACATGCCTGCTGTTCGACGATGCCGCCGCGTTCCGCGATCTGGTGCAGAAGCAGCGGTTTGAGCAGGCTGAGACTGCGTTCAGGCAGAAAAGGAAACGCTTGCACAGTCTCAGCGCAGGATTTCGGAGCTGGACAGGATTTTCAAGCGTATCTATGAGGATGATATTTCCGGCAGCATCAGTCATGACGGGTTTTTGAAATTGTCCGCTGACTATGAAGCCGAGCAAAAGGATTTACAGGAACAGGTTGCCAAGCTCCAATATGACATTGGGAACCACGAGCAGGCTCAATATGACTTCAAGCAGTTTAACGCCCTTGCCAGAAAGTACATTGGTATCACCGAGCTTACCCCGACGATTGTAAACGACTTCATTAAAAAAATAATTGTTCACGCTCCCGAAAAGGTGGACGGGCATCGGACACAGAGGGTGCAGGTGGTGTTCAACTTCATTGGTGAGGTCGAACTGCCGGAAGCAAAGGCCACGAAAGAACCGTAAAAACAGCAAAACGGCATAGCCCCGAAAGGCTATACCGTCCTGCTGTAGGAATACATCCTTGTTACCTGTAACCCTTGATTTCAGCGGACTTTTTTATCCGACAGAAATGGCTCGCCGAGAGAGGGCTGTCGTTTATACGCAGAGCTTTCGCCAATGTCAAAAGCCGCATGAATGGCGGGAAATCACAGATGCAACCGCCGGTTGCGCAGATTCCAAGACGCCTTGGTTGCAAAACTTATAAAAGGACAATAGAATAAACACATAAATAATTGTACGCTGAGGTATTGAATATGAGCTTAGGTGAGAGAATTCGTTCGCTGCGAACAGAGCGAAATATGTCCCAAAATGATTTGGCGGAGTCACTCAAAGTATCACGGCAATCAATCTCAAAATGGGAGACAGACGGAGCAACCCCGGATTTGGATAAGCTCGTCAGTATGTCTGAAATATTTGGGATTACGCTGGACGAACTGATTAAAGGAGCTGCCCCGATACCGGATATGCAAGCGTCTGGTACTGAAAAATTAAACCCTGCACCCAATGCGAAAAAAGTTTCCATTCGAGCACCTTACCGTCTTGCGGGAATCATCCTTTTATGCTTCGGCGCGCTAATCGCAATCCTGCTCTTTCTTTTAGGCGGCGGTTTGGCTTCCCTCCTGTTTGCGTCTCCGTTTTTGCTCTGCGGCATCATTTGCCTGTATACGCATAAGCGGGCTGGCCTTTGGTGCGGGTGGGCAGTATATCTTTGTGCCGATTTGTATCTTCGCTACGCTACCGGCATCAATTGGCGTATTATTTGGATGACGGCACAGTTTACCCCGGAAATGAACTATACGCGGCTTGCCACCGGATGGGGACAGCTTTTGGCGGGTGTTTTGCTGATCGGTCTCACCCTGTGGTCATACCGAAAGAAAACAGCTGCCTGCGATAAGAAGCACATTATTCTTGCGGGGACAGATTTGCTGCTGCTCGTCGGTCTGACGTTTGCGCAAAATGGAATTATTCGGTATTTTCATTCTCTCCCTTATGAGAAAGTGAATGACAGCTGGTACTTTTGTCAACGCCGGAACTTTTTTGACCGAAAACGCCGGTCGGAAATGACCCATATCGCCGGTCACCCTACCGCCGGAATATCCGCCGGCGGAACTGTCTGGACGCCGGCCTTGAGCCGATCTTTCAGCCGGTAAGTCTGGCCACGGATATTGATCACATGGGCGTGATGCAGCAGCCTGTCGAGCAGGGCTGTGGCAATTACCGTGTCGCTGAGAAGCTCACCCCAGTCACTGAAGTATTTGTTGCTGGTCAGGATGATGCTTCCGTGCTCGTAGCGTTCGGACACCAGCCGGAAGAAAAGCTCGGCCTCCTGGCGGTTTAGCTGCATATACCCGACCTCGTCGATGACGAGAATTGCCGGCCGCAGATAGACCCGCCAGCGCCTCTCCAGCCGGTTCTGCTCCAATGCCCGCTTGAGATCCTCAATGAGGCGCGCCAGACTGGTATAGTAAACCGTCAGGCCTGCTTTCAGGGCTTTCATGGAGATGCCGACCGCCAAATGGGTTTTGCCGACGCCGGGCGGTCCCAGCAGGATAACGTTTTCGGCGCGGGCGGCAAAGGCCAGAGTGGCCAGCTCGTCAATCTGCCGTTTGTCGATGGAAGGCTGAAAGCTGAAGTCGAATTCCTCCAGGCTTTTTCGATTTGGAAGACGGGCCAGCTTTGTCCGCATTTCTTCGCCCTTCCGGCCGCGTTCCTGCTGCTCGGAGGTCAAAAGCTCGTCCAAAAATTGGGCATAAGTGTGTTCCGCGTGCAATGATCGCTCCATCTGCGCATCCAGAAGCGCCGAAGCGGTTTCAAGGCCCATGCTGCCGAGCAGCTCCCGGGCGTGTTCCAGTTCAACCACAGGAAGCACCTCCCAACAGCTGATCATAAACGCTCAGCTCGCGTACTTCCACGGTGCCATCCTTCTTGTTGGCGCACGGGAAAGGCACGGGAATGCCGTTCCTCTCCGTAAGACCACTGTACTGCCCCCGCAGGAAAACGACATTACCGGAACGGTATTGCGCCTTGTGTTTTGCCAGAAGCACCTCGCCATAGTAGATTTCCAGATAACCGGCGCACAGGCGGACGCGCACTTCCTTCCCGCTATATTGCCACGGCACGCCGTAACGGACGCCGTCAAAACTGACCATCCCGTCGCGCGTGACGATTCGCGTCTCCCAGCGGTATTTGTCCAGCGTTTCCCGCGGCGGCAGATCTTGCAAATTCTCTTTTTCCAATTCCTGCAGCGGGATTTTTCCGGTAGTGTGATGGACTTTTCCGTCGGCCTGCCGGCACCAGCAAAGCGCCTGCCGATTCAAATCCTCCAGGTCCTCGAACTGCCTGCCGGGCAGAAAGTTATCTTTCACATACCGCACCAGGCGTTCCACCTTACCCTTGGTCTGCGGAGAACGAATACGGCACACCTTTGGCACAAATCCAAGCTCGGCGGCAAAGTCTGCGAACCGCGTATTCCAAATGGGCTTTCCGGCCTCGCGCCCCGTCACAACGGTCTTCATGTTGTCGGTGAGTACGTTCTCAGGCATGCCGCCGAAATACGAAAATGCGTTGACAATACATCTTTCCAGACTGCTTAAATCGCACCGGCTGGTGAATTCCGTGTACTTCACGCGGGATTTTCCGAGGATCATCACGAACGCCGGTACCTTGTGTAGCGTTCCGCTGCTGTCCGTGTAATGGCAGATGCCCCAATCCATTTGCGCCTGCTTGCCTGACGGGGTCTCGTAACGCCGCACGGCAGGCAGGGCTTTCGCCGGTCGGTATGGATGCACATACTCCTTGAGAATTGAGATTCCTCCGCTGTAACCGGCGCTCTGCAGTCTTTCCAGCAGAACCACGCAGTTGAATATTCCCTGGTTCATGAGTTCATCGAGCTGCGGTTTGTATGCGTCCAGCTTGGAGAAACGGTCAATTTTTACCGGCGCGTCTTCCTTGCGCTCGATGTACTTGTGGGCGGTGTTCTTGGATATTCTGAGCTCCTTGCCGATGGCATAGGCGCTTTCTCCGCTCTCTGCTTTTTCCCGTATCATGAGAATCGTTCCACTCCTTAACATCCGGCCTACCTCCATGGCGTTTCTTTACGCCATGGTAGCCGTTATTCTTGAGTGGGTCAATTTTCATCGGCGATCTCGGTCAATTATACTCCGGCGTTTACACTTTTGGCTCCGCTCCTGCGGAGATTACATCAGACTGTGCTTGCTTGTTGCACTGCTTGTGCAGGGCTGCGCTCTGATTCGGCAGCGGTGGGCCGATAAAAAGGCATAACTCGAGGAGCATACCGATGGAAAAATTTATTCCCTATGAAAAGCGCTCAAAGAAGGAGCAGCGAAAGCGCGATGCGCGCCGCCGCACCACCTGGGGCGCGCTGAACCCGGTGACGCGCAAGCCTGAAAACTCAAAAGCCTATGACAGGCGAAAGGCACGGAAATGGAGTGATGACTCCGCTTCCGTGCCTTTGCTTATGGGTTAGAACAATTGACCGGGCAGCTTTTTCTTTTCCTTGGGCGGGAACTGGGCGTCAAAACGCTCCGCCTCCGCCTCGTCCACAAAATAGCCCTCCGGGTCCTGATAGGTGCCGGTGACGCCGTCAAGAAAGCCGGGTTTCAGCTCGCAGATCAGGAAATACGGCACCTCTGCGTCCAGCGGCTCGGCGGCATAGTGGACGCCTTTGGTACTGGCCACGACGAAGCCGGACTTCCCGTAGAAGCCGATGTTGCCCTCAATGGCCAGCGCGCCTGTGCCGAGCAGCGCCGCCCGGCGCATGGATTCGCGCAGCAGGATGGTCCCGTAGGCTTGCCGCTTATATTCCGGGGCGATGCTGATGGGGCCGAAAGTCATGACGGGGATGCACCGGCCGCCGTCGGCATGGATTTCCGACCGGACGTACATCACATGACCGACGAGCGTTCCGTCCAGCTCCAGAACTAAGCTCAGCTCGGGGACATAGTCCTTCCTGCCGCGAAAGCAATGCAGGACATAGTGCTCGAGGCAGCCGGGGCGGTAGACGTTCCAGAACGCCTCACGGGTCAGGTTTTCGGTTGCGGCATAGTCGTCTGGGGTTTCGATTCTGATGGTGATATTGTTATTCATGGTTTTCCTCCTAAAATTTGATGAATGTCAATTTTGGGAGGCCTGAGCGAGTTGCGGCAAACCTCCCGGTCAGCCGACACGCTCCAAGGTGTTGTTCTTCAAACAGCAGTTCTCCTTGAGATAAATTTGAAAAAGCCGATGGCTTTATCCTATAACCAGTATAGGACGGATCGCCCCCATTTGCAAGTGCGAAAAAAGGAGCTGTAAATGAACGGAAAAGCATGGTATGATGGAGAAAAGATTTTTGGAGGTCAACCCATGGTTTGTGAGATCATGCGGGACATCATTTTTCTTTCGCAGCCCTCCGCCCCGGCGACGCCGGAGGACATCGGCGCGGCGGACGATCTGCTGGAGACGCTGATTGCGCACAGAGACGGCTGCGTGGGCATGGCGGCCAACATGATCGGCATTGCCCGCCGCATCATCGCCGTCGATAACGATGGGCAGTATCTGGTCCTGTTCAACCCGGAGATCCTCAAAAAGTCCGGCCCCTACGAGGCGGAGGAAGGCTGTCTCTCCCTCGACGGCACCCGCAAAATAAAGCGCTGGCAGTTCGTCAAAGTGCAGTACCAGAACCGGGAATTCCAGACGCGGATCAAGACCTTCACCGGCTTCCCCGCCCAGATTATTCAGCATGAGCTCGATCACTGCGACGGGATTTTGATTTGAGCGGGAGGCGAACCGATGAATTACCTGACCGGAATCCGGCTGCGGGAAATGCCGGACAGCGCATCTTATCTGTCCAAGCTGCCTGCCGTGCGATTTCTGTATTCTGCGGGCCAGCTTGACTTTCATATGCCGGTGACTTTTTTTGTGGGAGAAAACGGCACTGGAAAATCCACGCTGCTGGAAGCAATCGCGGTAGCAATGGGGTTCAATCCGGAAGGAGGTTCAAGAGATTTTTCCTTTGCCACAAAGCCTTCCCATTCGGAGCTCTATCAGTATTTGACGACGATCAAAACAGTTTCCCCCAAGGACGGGTTCTTCCTGCGGGCAGAGAGTTTCTACAATACGGCAAGCTATTTGGACGAAACCAGCACGCTGGCGCGGTATGGCGGCGTTTCCTTTCATGAGCAGTCCCATGGAGAATCGTTTCTCTCCCTCGTAGTAAACCGCTTCGAGGGGAATGGTTTGTATATCCTCGATGAGCCTGAGGCAGCGCTGTCCCCGCAGCGATTGATGTCGCTGATCGTCACGATGGATGAACTTGTCAGGAAAAACTCCCAGCTGCTGATTGCCACCCATTCTCCGATTTTGATGGCATACCCAAACGCGGAAATTCTGCAGCTGACCGAAGACGGAATCCGATCGGTCACCTACAAGGAGACAGAACACTACAAAATCACGAAGCAATTTCTTGATCGGCCTGAACAGATGATCAAGTATCTGTTGGATCACTGAATTCTGCACTTTATCTTCAACTGACCTGAAAAGTCTTTCGGAAGCTGAACGTCAAGGGGCGCGTGTTCATCGAATATGCGCCGCAGAAGACCGCGTGGGTGCCGGCTACAGGCCAAGGGCCTGCCGTGCGTATTCAATAATTGGGCGTTATTTTACAAGGGCCCGTTCCAGACTGTGAATCTGCCGCTGGACGCGGACAACTTAAAGCGGATACTAAAAAAGGAGTAGTGCTATGATGAATGCAATCGTGTATACCTCCAATACCGGCTTTACCGCGCAGTACGCCAAGCTGCTGGGCGGGAAGCTGAACCTGCCGGTCTATTCTTTGGACGCGGCAAAAAAGGAACTTGCCGCCGGCGCTGAAATCATCTATCTTGGCTGGCTGATGGCCGGTAAGGTCAAGGGCTATAAGCAGGCGGCAAAGCTTTATAAAATTGCCGCGGTCTGCGGCGTGGGCATGGGGGCCGGCGGCTCCCAGATGGAGGAAGTGCGCAAGGGCAACGCCATCCCGGCAGAAATTCCGCTGTTTACCCTGCAGGGCGGTTTCGAGCTCAACAAGCTCCACGGGCTCTACAAATTTATGATGAACACCATGAAGCATATCGTGGGCAAAAAGCTGGCGGCAAAGCCGGACAAGACGGCAGACGAACAGGATATGCTGGATTTGCTTCTCCACGGCGGCAGCCGGGTCAGCGAGGAAAACCTGCGCCCGGTCTTGGAGTGGCGCGGGAAATGACGGAGCACAGATTTCAACTTGAACACATTCCTGCCGTGCTGTACGGCGACTCGGCAGACAAGGCCTATCTATATTGTCCACGGTCAATGCGGGTGCAAGGAGGAGGGGCTGGCCTTCGCCGAAATTGGCGCTGTCCCACGGTCGTTTTGTATGCCGGGCAGGACGATATGACGGGCCGCGAAGCCGTGGAGCGATTTGTGACCGCCCACGACGCCGCGCTGACCGTCATGGAAAACGGTGAGCATTGGTTTCACGCGCCGGAGCAGCTGGCGGTGCTGAGGGCGTGGGAGCGGGAGAACATCTGAAACGAGGAGCAGGGATGAATACAGCGGAAAAAGAGATACGGGCGAAGCTGTTCGCCTTACAGGACCCGGCATACAAGGGCTTTCAAGCCAAGCTGATCCCAACGGTAGACCCGGACACCATCATCGGTGTGCGAACACCCGCTCTGCGGAAGCTGGCGAAAGAGCTTTCCGGTACACCGGAGGCGAACGCCTTTTTGCAAGTCCTGCCCCATCCGTATTACGACGAGAACAACCTCCACGGTTTTCTGACGGAGCAAATCAGGGACTACGGTACGGCGGTGGCGGCCATTGATGCGTTTTTGCCTTATGTGGACAACTGGGCCACCTGCGACCTGATGAGCCCCAAGGTGTTCAAAAAGCATCGGGCCGAGCTGATTTTTGATATTCGGCGGTGGATGGCGTCGGGGCAGACCTACACCGTTCGCTTTGGCATCGAGATGCTGATGGCGCATTTTCTGGAGGAGGATTTTTCGCCGGAATATCCGGCTTGGGTGGCGGAACTCCGCAGCGAGGAATACTACGTCAATATGATGATCGCGTGGTATTTTGCAACGGCGCTGTGCAAGCAGTGGGATGCGGTAATCCCCTTCCTCCGGGAAAACCGGCTGGATCAATGGACACAGAATAAAGCCATCCAAAAGGCGGTGGAAAGCTACCGTATCACGGAAGAACAAAAGCAGGTCCTCCGCACACTGCGAGTGAAGGGTTAAGAGCTAGGCGCATTTTACGGTTCAAGAGATCTGTACGGTTAAGGTCTTCCCCGCGCAGAAGGCAGAGACCGCGACAGCGGCGGAGCTGCCGGGGATTTACCGTGTATCGGCCCCCGGCGGCTTCAAAGTGCAGTTCTCTGAATTTCTTCAAAATCGTCCGCGCCAATAATATTTATCATGTCCGCGCCGCATTGCACGGGGGTACAGAAATTCCTCAATCAGTCTTTATCCGTTTTTTCCGCTCCGGGTTGCTGCATGGCGGCAAGCATCTGCTTGATCTCGGCGATCTCGGCTTCCATCCGGTGCAGATGCGTATGCATATCGTCCGTTTCCTGCTCCGCCTTATAATTGATGGCGAAGTCAATGATCGCTTCATGCTTATCACGGGCGGCCTGCCGGTTCTGACTCATCATGATCAGGGGCGCCTGAAATGCCGCGATAAACGATAACACGAGATTGAGCAGAATAAACGGCTTTGAATCAAAATGTAAAAAAGTAAAGGGCAATATGTTAATCAGAATCCATAAAAGCAGGAACGTACTGAAGAGGATGATAAAGGTCCAGCTGCCACCGAAAGCTGCAACTTTGTCCGCGATACGATCGGACAATTTGGTACTTGTTTCATATTCCTCATCAAGCCGCAGGCTTACTTTCTGCTCATAGTTTTTCACCAGTTTGTCAATGCGCGTGAGTTTTTCGTTATTGAGTTCCACCTCAAATCCACGTATTTTTGAAGCTTTTTCGGCATTCCTTTTTTCGGGTTCACTATTCGTGGCCATAAAAATCACCTTCCAGCAATTGAGTTTCAGAGATTTACATATCCGTGTAAATTCAGTGTAAATATAGCAGTACGCAAACGCGCTGTCAATCCGCCGCCTTGCCCCAAACGGGGCAACCGGCGCTGCGCTGTGGCGCGGGAGATCAGGAGAGACACCGTTATCGAGAAAACAACTGAACGGGGGAAAGCGCATGGATTTTGACGGTCCTCTTTATCATGAAAGGCAAAATGGCGGCGGTATCCTGAACGACGCGCTCGTCTACGAGGTGCTGTCCGTCGTCGCGGAAATACCAGAGGGGAGAGTGGCGACTTATGGACAGATCGCGCGGCTTATCGGAAGGGAAAGAAATTCCCGGCTCGTGGGCAGAATTCTGAGCCATGCGGAGGGCTACGGAAGCTATCCCTGCCAACGCGTGGTCAATCACGCGGGAAGGCTGGCTCCGGGCTGGTCGGAGCAGGGCGCGCTGCTTCGGGCGGAAGGCGTGGAGCTGAAGGACGACGGCCGAGTCGATCTGAAAAAATATGGATGGGACCGCTGAACGGCGGGACAGATTTCGGGGCCGGAAAAACGAGCGCTCCTGACGGACGCCAACTTGCCGCGTCCCTGCAAAATACAAGAGCTGGTGGTAAAATGTTTAAACGGAAATGGAAAGAACTTCACATCACGGACTCTATGTCATTCCAGCAGCGGCTGGCCGGGCAGCTGACTGAAAATCACCTTGAATATAAACTTCGTACCGTTAACAGGAACACCGGTACTTTCTTCCCCGACAGGACACAGTTCCTGGGCAGCTTAGGTCAGAATCCTGATGTTTTACAGGAGTATCGGTTCTATGTAAATCCGGAGGATTATGATCATGCGCTGCACATTTTGCGTAAATGCTACAAAGAGTAGCTTAAAATCAGACAAGCGGCAATTTTGCCGCTTGTCTGATTTCGTTTGGGAAGGACTTTTTTGTACGTCGATGGCGGAAAAGCTTATTCAAAAAACGCGGCGCCCTTTTCCGAAGTCCTCCGCCTGGTCACAGTGGGATATGCGCTGTTGATCTTCTCCCGGCAGGGACAGTCCCCGGCGTGGTCGTTGATGATGCCGCAGGCCTGCAGATGGGAATAGACCGTAATGCTGCCGAGATATTTAAAGCCGCGCTTTTTCAGGTCTTTGGCGATCCGGTCGGACAGGCCGTTGCTGACGGGGATCCACCCCTCCGCGTGCTTTTGATAGAGGATGGTCTTGCCGCCCGAATAGGCCCAGAGATAGTCCGAAAAGCTGCCGAACTCCTGCCGGAGGCACTGAAAGCACCGGGCGTTCTGGATGATCGCCCGGATTTTTCCGGCGGAGCGGATCATGCCGTCGGTGCTCAGGATGCGCGCCACATCCTGCTCGTCGTAGCGCGCGATCCTGTCGTAATCAAAGCCGTCGAAGCAGGCGCGGAAGATCTCCCGCTTCTGCAGCATCAGGCTCCAGCTCAGACCGCACTGCATGGCCTCCATCATCAGATACTCAAACTGCCTGCGGTCGTCATGGACGGGGATGCCCCATTCGTTGTCGTGGTAGGCGGTCAGGATGGGGTTTCCCGGGTTCCAGTCGCAATATCCCATGGTTTGTGGCTCCTGTCGTTGATGTTTTTCGCGCGGCGAAAGATCAGAATTTTCCGGCGGCTCCGCCGGTGGGGCCGGGTTTGAAAGGCCGCGGGCGCGCCTTTTCCTGATTATAGCATGCCGCCTCCATTCCTGCATCCTCTTTCTGCGCCGCTCTTGCGCCCGCTTGCGGAAATCGGCGGCCTGTTGTAAAATAAATTCAGCTTGCCCCGCCCGCGGGAAACCGGACGCCGCGGGGAGGCTGTCAGGAGGATACGCCATGCTCGTGCCAAACATTCCCACGCCCGGGCTCTCGCCGGACCCACCCGTCTATTTCTGCCCGCGGGCGGCGGGCACGCCCGTTTTGGACGGGCGGCTGGACAAGCCGTTTTGGGAGGATGTGCCCTTTACCGCCGACTTTTCGGACATCTCCGGCCCCGGCTTTCCCGCCCCGCGCTTCCGTACCCGCGCCAAGCTCTGCTGGGACGCGGAGAATCTCTATATCGGCGCGCTGCTGGAGGGGCCGGAGATCTGGGCCGCGATCCGCGCGCGGGACAGCGTGATCTATTACGACAACGATTTCGAAGTGTTTCTGGACCCAAGCTCCTCCGGGCACAACTATATGGAGCTGGAGATGAACGCCGGCAACACTCAGTGGGATCTGCTGCTCACACAGCCCTATCGGGACGGCGGCCGCTCGGTCACCGGCTGGGATTTGAAAGGCGTGGAGACGGCGGTCTTCATCGACGGCGTTCTCAACGATCCCGCCGCGGAGAACCGGTTCTGGTCGGCGGAGATCAAGATTCCCTTCCGCAGCGTGCTGGAGACCTGGAGCAGGGAGGACAACCCTCCTGAGCTGGAGCGCTGCTATCCCTGCCGCACCGCGCCGCGGGCGGGGGAATTCTGGCGGATAAATTTTTCCCGCGTCCAGTGGCGTGCGGATGCCGCGCCGGACGGCTGGCACAAGCGCCCCGGCCCGGACGGAAGACCGCTGCCCGAGGACAACTGGGTCTGGGCGCCCACGGGGCTTGTCGACATCCACTGCCCGGAATTCTGGGGCTTCGTGTTTTTCACCCAACACGGCGAGGCGTGCGCCATCCCCGAGGACGAACGGCGAAAGCTGGCCCTGCGGCAGCTCTACTATGCGGAGTATGCGTACTATGCGGCCCACGGCCGCTTCACCGGCGACGTCCCGTCCCTGAATTGCGCGCTGCCGGACTACCCCGTCCGGGCGGAGGTCACGCGGCACACCTTTGAGCTGGCCTGCCCCACCGCGTCGGGCTGCGGCAGCGTGATCCTGCGCAGCGACGGCTTTACCTGCGCGGAGGAAACCGCGCCGTATGATTAAACCGGCCCGAAATCCGACAAATTGTCATAAAGGAAGACCCCGCCGGGAGGCGGGGTCTTCCTTTATGACAGGGGGCTCCTGTTTGACAGAACGTTCAGGGGGGGTGCAAAGAAGGCCGCGCTGTTACTCCAGTGTCAGCGCTCTCATCGGGCAAAACTTGACGCATTTTCCGCAGCGGACGCATTTGTCCTGGTCGGCTGTCGGAGCGTTAAACCCCCTTTGCGTCAATGCGCCTGCCGGGCAGACCTTGACCGAGGGGCAGGGGTGATTCTGGGGGCAGCGGTTCTTGTTGACGACCAGTTTCTTGTCCGCGTTATTTACGGCGGGTTCTTTCCGTCCAAATCCAAAAGGCATTTTGATGATATCTCCTTTGTTTTTGTCGTATTATACTGCCGAAAACCCGTCCGTTCCGTGATAAAGTCACGCTCGGAGGTGCTCATCAACTACAATGCCCTGGCCGCCGCGCCCGGGGAACCCGTACTGCCGCCGCTGCCCACCTACCCCCGGTTTCCCTCAAAAAATGCGCATGGACCCGCCGGAAGACTGGTTATGCCGGCAGCGTTACCCAATAGCCGTCCGGATTGATTGTAAAATCGGAGGAGGTACCGACGATATAAGCCTTTATGCAGGCAATTTTATCTTTCATCGCAGCGTATGTCTCCGCGTCGAGCACGCCTGAAAAGGCGATTTCCTCATTGGGCTTGATTTCGGTCGTGGTGACAATCATGGAGAACATTCTGCCGTCAGACCAGCGGTACAGCTTGTTCCCGCTTTTGTCCAGAATTTCAAAATCGAATAGCTGCCCGTTGCTGTGGTGAATGGTTATGGCCTTCCCGGTGTTGTTCAGGACAGAGAGCGTCATTTGCAGCTGACCGTCCGATTCCTGTGCCGAGGCTTTTACGGCGACGTTGGATTTGTACTGCTGCAGCAGCCCCGCGAGCCGCCCCACAATCGTGACGGCCTGCGCCCGGGTTGCCGCATCCCTGGGGCGGACAGTATTATTACCCGTGCCGACGACAAGCCCAAGTATAACGGAGCGGCTTACGTCTGTCTGATACGCTGTTTTGATTTCAGATTCGTCCGCAAAAGGCTGGAGGGCCAGAGCCGGCATGGCATAACTGTTGCCCGTAAAATGATAAAAGGCGTTCATGACGAAATGAATCATCTCATCACGATCCAATGGATTCGCGGGGCAAAAACTGCCCCTTGTATCGATAATGCCGCAGGTCGCCAGATCGTACAGATCGCCTGCGCCTGCGCTGCCGGCTGCGACATCACCATAATATTCGCCGATGTCGGTTGCGGCAAAGCCGGTATAGTTCATGTTGATGTTCAATGCCCGGTGAAGCAGCCGGGCGAACTCCATGCGTGTGATTGCCTGATCCGGATGGAAGCGGCCGTCGCCGTTCGAAAAAATTTCTTTATAGCCGTATAAACCGGCCCATTTTTCACACCAACTGCCCTGGATGTCTTGATAGTTCTCCGTGACAAAGATGCATCTGCCGCTGTCGCCGGAATCCGAGGCGGCGAAAGCCGCCGTCGGAGCGGTTGCCAATACGAATGATACGATTAGGACCGGTATTATTAAGTTTCTGATCCGTTTCATTTTATCTCTCCTCCATTTCCTTTTTTGGTGTAATAAGTTTCCCAAAACTGCTGAACACTTCAAAAGACGAATCAAAACTTTTTTTGTTCCCTGCGGATACAGCCATGTGTTTGAAGGTCCTATCTGCAAAACGCTTTTTGACTTCAAAAAGGATTATGACCCGCAAAGGGACCGGCTCTGGTTTGCGGAGGCCGGAGATAAAAAGGTCGGCGCGATTGCCGTAGCCAAGCATCCGGACGGAATTGCGCAGCTGCGCCGGTTCCTGATCCATCCGTAAACACACCCGAAGCTGCCGGATCATACTATGAGATATCGGCAATAGAAGGAGCTGAGTATATTGAATGGAAGATGCCCTTGCCCCGACAACAGGAATAACTATATGGTTTTTCCGGATTATGGCCCGGAACCGTTCGTCATCAATATCGGCCAGGCCGCCAGGCAAAACGATACCTTTCGCACCGCGCTGTGGACGGGGAACCATCTGCAGCTTACCTTGATGAGCATCGACGTAGGGGAGGATATCGGGTTGGAAAACCATCCGAATCTGGACCAGTTTTTACGGATTGAACAGGGTCAGGGAATTGTCAGGATGGGACTTAGCCGGGAGAATCTTGATTTCCAAAGAAAAGTCGGGCGTGGTTATGCGGTCATTATTCCCGCAGGAACCTGGCACAACCTGGTCAACACAGGGAATGTCCCTTTGAAGCTGTATTCGATTTATGCCCCGCCCCAGCATCCAAAAGGGACAGTTCATCGGACGAAAGCCGACGCGATGGCCGCGGAGCGGAATCCTTAAAAAATTTGCATGCACATTCGTACCGCCGCCTTCCTTTAAGTGAAAGGCGGCGGTATCCTTATAAACCGTTATCCCAATGATTTTGCCAACCCGGTAATCCCGGCCTCAATCGCGCGGATCACCGAAAGAAACTCCTCGTCGCTTTTTCCGGTCGGGTCGGGCAGCCCCCAGTCTTCGCGGCGCCCGCAGGGAAGATAGGGGCATTCCACATTGCAGCCCATTGTGACCACCACATCGACAGGCGGAAGCGCCTGAAGCAGCTTCGGGTGCTGGCTCTGTTCCATGTCGATTCCATAGAGCTGCTTCATCAGGCGGACCGCGTCCGGATCGATGCGGTCCTTCAGTTCCGTCCCCGCCGAATAGCTCTCAAAAACATCGGCGGCAAAGCGCTTTCCCAGCGCTTCGGCGATCTGGCTGCGGCAGGAGTTGTGGACGCAGATAAACGCGACTTTAATCATGAAGTCACTCCCCTCCACAGGCGCAGGCACCGTCAAAGCGGTCGCTTGCGCTGCGCTTTTCCATCAGAACGGTATTCCTCCAGGTTCCGAATCGGTCGCGGCCGATCTTTTCCCGGTATCCAACCATGCGGAACCCGCAGCTTTCATGCAGACGGATGCTCGCCGCATTATTCTGCATAATGCCGGACTGCAATGTCCAGAAACCGCTCTTTTCCGAGAAACGGATCAACTCAAGCAGCAGCGCCTTACCGGCACCCTGACCTCTGTGATCCTGCGCGATGTAGATGCTGACCTCCGCCACGCCCGCATAGACGCAGCGGCCCGAGACGGCGGTCAGCGCCGCCCATCCAAGCACCCTGCCAGCCTCGGTAATGACCAGCCTGCAATCCTTCAGATGGGAGGCGTCCCATTCCTCCCAGGTCGGGCACTCCGACTGGAAGGTGGCCAGGTTGGTGTCCATCCCCTCCCCATAGATCCGGCGGACCGCAGGCCAGTCGGAATCAAGCATCGGCCTTATCTGATAAGCCATTGTTTTCAAACCAGCCTTTCGTATTGTTCGCGATCCGGACGAGGATCAGCATGACCGGCACCTCGGTCAGAACGCCGACGATGGTGGCCAGCGCGGCGGGAGATGTCGTGCCGAAAAGCGATATCGCCACCGCCACGGCCAGCTCGAAGAAATTGGACGCGCCGATCATCCCGGCGGGCGCAGCGATATTGTGGGGCAATTTCAGCGCTCTGCTTGCGAGATAAGCGATGAAGAAAATCAGGAACGTCTGGATAATCAAAGGAACCGCGATCAGCACAATGTGCAGCGGATTATTCAGGATGATGTCGCCCTGGAAGGAAAAGATTATGACGAGGGTGAGCAATAATCCGATCGTGGTGATGTTCCCGAATTTCGGAATAAAGCTCTTTTCCAGATAATCAAGCCCGCGCTTTTTGACAACGGCGTTTCGCGTGATCGCCCCGCCGGCCAGCGGAATGACAACGAAGAGAACCACCGAGAAAATCAGCGTATCCCAGGGAATTGTCACGCCGCTTATGCCGAGCAGGAACTTGACGATGGGCGTGAAGGCAATCAGGATAATCAGGTCATTGGTCGCCACCTGAACCACCGTATAGGCGGGATCCCCTTTTGTCAGATGGCTCCAGACAAACACCATGGCGGTGCAGGGGGCTGCCCCAAGCAAAACCACCCCGGCCAGATAACTGCGCGCAAGATCCTCCGGGATGAGCTTTTTGAAAATCACGAAGAAAAACAGCCACGCGATGCCGAACATGGTAAAAGGCTTGATGAGCCAGTTGGTCACCCAGGTGACGAATAAACCTTTCGGGTTTTTGCCGACGTTTTTGATGCTCTGGAAATCGACCTTGAGCATCATGGGGTAGATCATGAGCCAGATGAGAATGGCAATCGGAATGGATACATTCGCGTACTCGAAGCGCCCGAGAAATGCCGGAATACCGGGAAGAAATTTCCCGATCAGCACACCGGCGGCCATGCACAGGATGACCCACAGTGTCAGATACTTTTCAAAGAATCCGATTCCCGCGGCCTTGCTTTTTTCCATACAAGCGCTCCCTGGATCCTATCTGATTTTTTGCAGAAGCTTTACAACTTCATCGGTTTTTAAGACCTTGCCATAGGAAACCACTTTGCCGTCCACGACAAGGGCCGGGGTAGACATCACGCCGTAAGCGGCGATCTGTGAGAAATCGGTCACGTGGTCGATCGTCGTATCCATGCCGAGCTTTCCCAGGGCCTCTTTTGTCGCGGCCTCCAGCGCGTTGCACTTGGCGCAGCCGCTGCCAAGCACTTTCACGCTCGCGCCCCCGGTTTTGGCGCTCTCGGCCTTTGCCATGCTTTCCGCATCGCAGTCCCCGCCGCAGCAGCAGGAGGCTGTTCCTTCATCTTTGCTTTTCTTTCCAAACAGTGACATAGTGATTTCTCCTTTACTTCTTGTTTATTTAATTATTGCAGTATGGGGCAGGAAATTATGAAATCTGATCGAGCAGTTTCTCGAATACCGCTTTCATTTTCCTTCCTCGGGTACACTTAACGGTGGAGATACTGCATGAATTCGGGCATCCGCTGCAATGAAGCTTCTCAAAATTGAAGCTGCACTCTCTTGCATATTCTTCGTCCTCCCGTATCAGGGAAAAAGCATCCTTCATACTCAAAGCGGGTTCCGGTATGCATTTTTTTCTATTGAAAAAAATCATTATTTATTTCCCTTTTGCTTTTTATTTGTTCCCGCAGCAAGGCGCGGATGCTTCCGGCACCTTTCCGTGAGGCGGCTCCCAGCCGGTGTTGTCGCCAACATAGGTAATAGCGCCGACGGGACATTTGTTCCCGCAGCCGTGGCAATGATCCACGCAACCTATGGGGTTGGTTACCACTGGTGTGGGAGACTTCGCCCTGTCATAGACCTGATGCGGGCAAAAATTTGAGCAGGTTCCGCACTCGATGCAGGATGCGTAGTCGATCACTGGATACCAGGTCTTTGCCATAATAGTTCCCTCCTATATTATAAATCCCTGGATCGCGTTGAAAAAGTAACCTACGAGGATAATGCCCACCGTGCAGATGGTGATAAACAGCGCCAGCAGCTTCGGCTTGACCGCCTTGCGGAGCATAATCATGGACGGCAGCGACAGCGTGGTAACGGCCATCATGAACGACAGAATGGTGCCGAGCTGCGCCCCCTTGGACAGCAGAGCCTCCGCGATCGGAATAGTGCCAAAGATATCGGCGTACATCGGGACGCCGACAAGCGTTGCCAGGATCACGCCGAACGGGTTGTTGCTGCCGAGTACAAGCTCCACCCACGCTTCTGGAATCCAGTTGTGGATCACAGCGCCGATACCCACGCCGATCAGGATATACGGAAACACCTTTTTGAAGGTGGACAGCATCTGCTCCTTCGCGTAGACCGCCCGGTCCTTTTTTGTCAGGTCCGGCGATTCGATATCCACGCTGCCGGCCGTGAGAATAAAGCTCTCGACATATTTCTCCATGTGGAGCTTCTCGATGATCGTGCCGCCGACGACCGCGACGATCAGACCGACGACTACATAGATGATAGCGACCTTTGCGCCGAAAATGCTCATCAGCAGGAGCAGCGACCCCAGGTCCACCATCGGGGAGGAAATCAGAAACGAAAACGTCACGCCGACCGGGAGCCCGGCGGAGGTGAAGCCGATAAACAGCGGAATGGAAGAGCAGGAACAGAACGGCGTCACGGTACCCAGAAGCGCCGATATGCAGTTTGCCCAAATCCCGTGAAACCGCCCGAGAATCTTCTTGCTGCGCTCCGGCGGGAAGTAACTCTGGATGTAACTGATAAGAAAGATCAAAAAACACAGCAGTACGGTAATTTTAATGACATCGTAGAGAAAAAATTCAATGCTTCCGATCAGACGGGTGGACGTGTCAAGTCCCATGGCGGAAAGGCCGCCCGCGATCACCCCGTCCAGCCATCTCATGCCGAGAATCTGATATTGGAAGAAGTCCCAGACCGCTTTCAATATTTCCATAAACAGAAACCTCACTTTTTGATAATAAGATCTACATATCAAACAATTTTGATTCATCCCCCTGAATAACAGCCCTCCGGACGAGGGCTGTTATTTTTTGCAGCAAATATTTTCTTCCGGTATCGGGTTCGGGGTTGTCAGCTCCTTCAGCAGCTCCGCGGCATGGGCGCTGCCTTTTTCGCTGATTCTGTAGTGTGTCCATTTCCCTTCCTGCCGGCTCTCCACAACGCCCGACTCAACCAGAATCTTCATGTGGTAGGAAAGCCCCGACTGTCCCAGGTCCAGCTGCTCCAGCAAAACGCAGGCGCATTTTTCTCCGCCCCGCAGAAGCTCGAGTATCCTCAGCCGTTTCTCGTCGCACAGTGCCCTGAACACCCTCGCGTGCTCTTCATAATCCGCTGCCAAGATATCACCTCATATCAAGATTATTTGATATATTATCAGTATATGCGTCAAATCAAGTTTTGTCAATAGGAAACGGCCCTGCGGTTCGCGGAAATGCAAACGGAAAAAATGGACGCATCAAGCGTCCGTCTTTTCCGGGGGCAAGTTCGTCTATCCGCGAAGCGCTGTTATGAGGCGATCAGCTCCGTACCCTGAGCGCCGCCTGGTTTGCTGCGCAGAGCTTTGATTTCACGGACGGGGAATCAGCATTCTGAAAACGGTACCCCCCGGGTTCTCCTAACAAATTTTTAACATTGCCGCATGCTTTTCTAATGGCACGCTTACGGCGCAGGCATTATGATGCAGCCAATCAAGAAATAAGGAGGCTCCTTTATGGAAGACGACTTTATGCCGACAATAAAGCAGGCGAAAGAGCTTATCGTTGATAAAAAATATAAGGAATGTGAGGCGCTGCTCTGCACCTCGATGTTTGAACATCCGCATGACGCAATCCCGCATAACCTGATGGGACTTTTGCTGGAAAGCGAGGACCGTCATGCTGAAGCCATGAAACACTTTCGCGCGGCATACGCGCTTGATCCCACATATGCGCCGCCGTCATGGAATCTGGAGTGTTTCGGATGCTTTGCCATGCAGCACCGCTGTGCCTACTTCGAAAGCGACTGCCAATTTCATTGAGTACAGAAGGGCGGTAGAAAATTATGTACATAATCATAGCCGGATGCGGCAAGGTTGGGGCCGCTCTTGTAAACAGGCTCTCTGAAGAAGGAAATGACGTCGTTGTAATAGATCGGGACATCAATAACTTTTCGCGGCTTGGCAGCGGCTCAAACTGTATGACGATTACCGGAATACCAATCGATGAAGACGTTCTCAAACAAGCGGGCATCGAGAAAGCGGATGCTCTGGCGGCGGTTACGAATGACGACAATACAAACATTATGGTCGCGCAGATCGCGCAGCAGCTTTATCAGATCCCGCTTGTAATCGCGCAGGTAGACGATTCGGAGAAGCAGCGCGCCATGACGGCCATGAAGCTTCGGACGGTTTGCTCAGCCACACTCACGGTGGAATCCTTTTTCACCGCGCTGAAGAAAGGGGAGGCGGACAAATGAGGATTATGATTATCGGCGGCGGAAATGTTGGCTATTACCTGACGAAGTCGCTGTCTGTTGAAAACCATCGCATCATGATCGTCGAAGAAAACCGTTCACGCTGTGAACAGATCACTTCCAACCTCGGCCCCAGGCACATCGAGGTAACGTGCGGCGATGGCACCGACATCGAGTGCCTGCGGGAGGCCGGGATCTTCGATACCGATGTTCTTGTGGCCGTGACCGGGCATGACCAGAATAATCTCGTCGCGTGCCAGCTTGCGAAGGATTATTTCGGGGTTAAGCAAACAATTTCAAGAGTTAAAAATCCCAAAAACATCAGGGTGTTTGAAAAGCTCGGAGTAGATTCCGTTATCAGCAGCACAGAACGTATTGCCGGGATCATTAATCAGGAACTCGACTGGGCGGATGTGAACAAGCTGCTTAAGGACAGGTCGTGCGACGTGCGGCTGCGTGAATTTACCGTTGGGCAGGGCTCGGCGTTTGAACACAAATGCCTGAAAGACCTGAGTCTTCCCAAAGGACTTATCATTATTGCCGTTTTGCGCGCGGATCAGGCGATCATCCCCGGCGGCACCACCTGTCTGGAAGCAGGCGACATGGTTGTTGTTTGGGGCGGCGAAGCGGAGCTTGCAGCCGCGCTGAGCCAACCCGCAAACGGCTGAAGAAGGAATTGAAATGAAGCGGATTAAGAGAATAGCGGCAGGAATACTGTCAGAAATACTATTTGCGGTGGGTATGATGATGATAGGATTGCTCGTGGCAATTTTTATATGAGGAGCAAAAAAACGCCATGACAATAGAAAAACCGATCAACAAAATATACCCGATGTGTTATTACATCGGGCTCATCATAACGGCGCTGGGGGCGCTGCAGCTTTTGCCCGCTTTGGTTTCCGCGTTTTATTCAGAGTGGAGGATTCTTGTAATCTTTCTGGCGACGGCATCCATTACCGTACTCGCCGGGATCGGGATGATCTTTGGAGCCTCCCGGTATAAAAGCGTCAGACTGAGCTTCGGCGAGGGCACGGTGGTAGCGTCCGGCGCGTGGCTTTTGGGCACGCTGCTGTGCGCTTTGCCATACTATTTCTCCGGTAATTACCTGTCGTATCTGGACTGCTGTTTCGATGTGATGAGCGGTCTCACCACCACCGGGCTCTGCCTGGTACAGGATATGGATCACCTGTCCAACGGCATTAACATGTGGAGGCACCTGCTTACCTTTGTCGGAGGGCAGGGCATGGTGGTGCTGGCATTAACTTTTCTTATGAAGGATCAGAGCGTCGCTTACAAGATGTACGTCGGCGAAGGAAAGGATGAGAAGCTTTTTCCCAACGCAGTCAGTACATCAAGACAAATCTGGCTCATCAGCCTGATCTATCTTGCGATCGGGACGGTGGTCATGACCATTGCCTTCATTTTTGAGGGTTTGGCGCCCGACAGGGCTTTCCTGCACGCCATGTGGATTTTTATGTCCGCATGGAGCACCGGCGGTTTCGCGCCGATGAGCCAAAGTATTTTGTACTATCACAGCGAACTGGTTGAGCTTATCACCGTGGTTTTCTTTGTTATCGGTTCGTTCAATTTCGCCCTGCACTATGCCGTCCTGACGGGAAATCGCAGCGAGCTGCGCCGTAACATTGAGACGGTAACATTTTCCATCACCTTGACGACGCTGACGCTGATCACGCTGCTGGGCCTGATGAAAAACAACGTCTAGGTTCCCAGTTGACGGTAGGTGTCTCTGCTGCGAAGAAGGAGGTATTTTTATGGTAGCAGGGCATCTTCGTGAGAAGAATGGCTATTTTTATGCTGTACTAAACTATAATGATTCTCTTGGGAATCGAAAGACCAAATGGATGTCAACCGGCTTAACTGTGAAGGGCAACAAGAAACGGGCTGAGGCAATTCTTGCTGAGAAACGCCGTACCTTTCAGCCGGATGAGCCGGTGACAAGCGAAATCCTTTTTGCAGACTTTATGGAGCAATGGCTTCGTGTCGTGAAAAGCTCCATTGCAGTTCCGACATACGCTTCTTATACCAACATGGTGAAGCGTGTCATCTCTCCTTATTTCCGCGAAAAGAAGACAACCCTTCAAGGTTTGACCGCGAAGGATATTCAGGACTTCTATCTGAAAGAGCTTGATCGAGTCAGTGCTTGTTCCGTCATCCACTACCACGCAAATATTCACAAGGCTTTGAAATATGCCGTGAAGATGGATTTGATCCCTGTCAATCCGGCAGACAAGGTGGAGAGACCTAAGAAAGAACACTTTGTCGGGAGCTTCTACGATGCAGATGAAATGAACGCTTTATTCGCTGCATCGAAAGGAACCAAGCTGGAAATCCCGATCTTGTTTGGGGCTTTTTACGGTCTTCGCAGAAGTGAGGCAATCGGATTGAAATGGGATGCCATTGACTTTGAGCATGACACACTGACCATCCGACATACCGTTACTTCATGCGATATTGACGGAAAGCTTACGCTGGTTGCCTCCGATACGACGAAGACAAAGTCCAGCATGAGAACGCTGCCGCTTGTTCCGTTTGTGAAAACGCGGTTGCTGGCACTCAAGGAAGAGCAGGCGGAAAACCGCAGACTTTGTGGGCGGTCCTACATCAGGGAATATCAGGAATATGTCTGTATCAACGAGATTGGCGATCTGATCAAGCCCCATTATGTTACCCAACAATGAGCATCAAGCAAATCAAAGCATTGCCGGTGTCCGAGCTGGCGGCTCCTGACTGCTCGCTCTTCATGTGGATTACATTCCCGTGTCTCTACGAAGCACTTGAGGTGTTGGAGGCATGGGGATTTTCTTATAAGACGGTGGCTTTCGTGTGGATCAAGCAAAACCGAAAATCAGACAGCCTTTTCTGGGGCATGGGCTACTGGACCCGCGCAAATGCGGAGCTTTGCATCATGGCGACGAAAGGGCATCCAAAGCGGCAGTCTTCCGCTGTACATCAGGTGATTATGAGCCATGTTGAAGAACACAGCAAGAAGCCTGATGAAGCGCGTTCCCGCATTGTTCAGCTCATCGGTGATCTTCCCCGCATTGAGCTGTTTGCCCGTCAGTCTCCCGAAGACTGGGACGTGTGGGGCAACGAGGTCGATTGCAGCGTCTCACTTACTAATGAACTCAATCCCCGAAAGGAGGTATCACATGGCATTTGTTCCGGTCCCGAAGGACCTGACAAGAGTTAAAACAAAGGTTGTTTTCAACCTGACAAAACGGCAGATCATTTGCTTCTCAGGCGCAATCGCGGTCGGCTTGCCGATATTTTTTCTGACGAAGCCTCACATCGGGCTTTCGTCTGCGGCAATGCTGATGGTGGTGCTGATGCTCCCGTTTTTCTTCCTTGCAATGTATGAAAAGGACGGAATGCCCGCAGAGAAGATTGCCGGTATCTCCATATCAGAGAGGAAATCGACGAGTGCATCTCTGCGGTGACGGAGCATATCACCGACACCCTTGATGCGCTCGCCGACAAGGAAGTGACCGTGCGCTGTGAGGACTTTCACTTTGCCGAGGCTGAGGACAACGATGGAACCGTCACGCTGCCGAAAGAGAAGTATGATCTCATGGTCGAGGATCTGCTGACGATGGCAGAGCTGATTGATATGGTTTCGGATATGCGCACAAAGGATGTCCGCATGATCGGAGAACTGGGCAAATATGTCCCCACCTTTGCCGCTTTTGAGAAAGGGCGGCTTTCTCTTTACCGTGAGGCGGCGAAAGAAGCCGAGGAAATCATACAGCGATGGGACGATGACTTTGAGCCGGACGAGTATTTCGCCGACTGAGATAGCAAAAGCCCATCACTGCACAGGGCAGTGATGGGCCTGAGGATCAGATCACAGTGTCATCCAACAGAAAATCAATAATTCCAATATTCAGAATACCGTTATCGTCGTACCATCGCTTGCGGATGTCATGCCGGACGATAATTTTTGGGAAGGAATCGCCGGTCAGCGCGAAGGGCTTGTTCTCGGTGATGGCTTTTTCCTCCGTTCCCAGCGCGTAGGCAGACTGGATGTAGGTTTTCTTGCCCCCGCTATTTGCGATGAAGTCAATCTCCCGCGCCACCTGAGAAACCTTGCCCTGACTGTTCTTTTCCGCTGAATACACAATTCCGATGTCAACCGCGCAGCCCCGGATCATTAGCTCATTGTAGATGATGTTCTCCATGATATGCGTCATTTCCTGCTGCCGGAAGCCGATTCGCGCGTTCCGCAGACCGATGTCCTCACAGTAATACTTGTTGGGATAATCGAAATAGCTTTTACCCTTCACATCCCAACGCTTGCATTCGGTGAACAGGAAAGCGTCTGACAGATGATCCATATAGGACTTGACTGTGTTAAGCGCCACGACATTTTCACCGGCTCGTTTCTGCCTGGTGTTAATGGTGTCGGCAACCCGCGTCGGATTGGTGAGCGAACCGATGGAGGAACAGAGCAGATCGAGAATGGAGGATAGCACATCCTCCCGCTGAATATGCTTGCGCTCTACGATGTCCTTCAGATAAACCTCCGAGAACAGAGAAGTGAGATAAGTCATCTTGGCGGAGTCAGTCGGGCGTGACAGAATCAGCGGCATCCCGCCGAAGAAGGCATACGCATCAAACGCATCGCTCTTGTCCCCACCGGCAGCGGAATAGTATTCCGCAAAACTGAGCGGATGCACGCGGATTTCATCGCTGCGCCCCCGAAACTCGGTGAGAATGTCCGAGGACAGCATCTTGGAATTGCTGCCGGTGACATAGATGTCCAGATTGGAAATGGATTTCAGGTCATTGAGCGCATCGTAAAAGGTGATCTTTCGCCCGTCCGCATTATAGGGATTGGCAACCTCATCGGACATCTGAATCTCGTCCACGAACAGATAGAATTGCTCGTCTTTGCCTTCTACCAGCTCCCGTACAGCTTTTGCAAGCTCCAAGGGATTGCGGAAGCGAATGTCCCGCGCCAAATCAAGCTCGAAGGAAAGAATATGATCCTCCTGCACACCTTGCCCCAGCAGGTAATCCCGAAACAGATTACGCAGCAGATAGGACTTCCCGCAGCGGCGAATGCCGGTGATGACCTTCACCTGTCCGTCCCACATGAAAGAAATGATTTTATTCAAATAGCGATCCCGTTTGATTTCCATAAGCACCTCCGTTGAAAACTTGCTCGTTTTATTGTGCTACTTTTCAATTAGCATTATACACCGGAATCGGGTCGAAAACAAGCGTTTCATTGAAATGTTGCATGTTTTTATGGCGTAGTTTTTAATAAGACGCAGCAAAATACACTTTTAGAAGGAGTTGATACCTATAGAGCTTGATACAATCTATACCGGTGACAGCCTTGATGTCTTGAAGACTTTTCCCGATGACAGCATCCAGTGCTGTGTGACATCCCCTCCGTATTATGCGCTGCGGGATTACGGCATGGACGGACAAATCGGGCGTGAGGATACCCCACAGAAATATGTAGCGCGTCTGACTGAGCTGTGCCTCGCTGATGCTTGCAAACGGCGTTCCTATGAAGCAGATTCAGGACTGGCTCGGACACAGCGATTTCTCCACCACGGCAAACATCTATGCGCATCTCGACTACAACTCGAAGATTTCTTCGGCTGACGCAATGCTGAATGGCTTGGGGCTTGCAGTGCAGTAGCCGTTCTCCCCTGAAAAATGGAGAGAACAGCAAAAAAGTCCGCTCAGAACACCATTCGGGCATAAAGAAAAAGCCAGCAACCCCGCATGGTTACTGGCTTTTCGATGGCGGAGCGGGTGGGATTCGAACCCACGGAACCTTGCGGTTCAACTGATTTCGAGTCAGTCCCGTTATGACCACTTCGATACCGCTCCGTATATTTCTCACATCAGCTCACCTCGGAAATTGGAGAGAACGGATGGGGAGAACGAGTAAAATATGAAATTGTGAAACCCCGAAAAACCCAGTAATATCAAGGCTTTCCGAGAAGAGGCTTACGAAAAACGGTTTTGATTTCGAGTCAGGGCCGTTATGACCACTTCGATACGCTTCCGTATTGGCGGCCGGACGCGGCGTCCGGCCGGTGCTTTTCTACTTTACCCTATTTCGGGCCCGTTGTCAACGGGGGTTTTCGCCCATCAGCTCGAGCGCGGCGCGGGCGGCCTCCTGCTCGGCGAGCTTTTTGCTCTTGCCCTCGCCGGTGGCGAGGACGTTGCTGTTGATCAGCACCTCGATGACGAAGTGCTTGTCATGGTCGGGGCCGCTCTCCTCCCGCAGCCGGTAGGACAGCGTCTCCTGATGGTTCTTCTGCACGATCTCCTGCAGCGTGGTCTTGTAGTCGATCACGCGGTGTCCGCGCACGATGGCCTCCGCCTTCTCGCGGATGAAGGGCAGCAGCAGGTCCTCGGCCGCCTCCATGCCGCCGTCGAGATAAACGGCGGCCAGCAGGGCCTCGGTCGCGTCGGCCAGCACCGAGGGGCGGCGGTCGCCGCCGCCGAGCCGTTCGCCCCGGCCGAGCAGCAGATGCGGGCCCAGCTCGAGCCGCTCGGCCAGCTCAAAGAGCGAGCCCTCGCAGACGATGGCGGCGCGCAGCTTGGTGAGCTCGCCCTCCGGCAGATGCTTGTAGGTCTCAAAAATATAGCGCGCGCAGATCAGCCCCAGCACGCTGTCGCCCAGAAACTCCAGGCGCTCGTTGCTGTGGATGCCGGCGGCGCGGTTCTCGTTGGCGTAGGAGCTGTGCGTCAGGGCGGCCGTCAGCAGCGTGCGGTCGTGAAACTCATAGTCCAGTCCGGCGATTTCGGACATGCGCATGGCCTCCCTTTCTCAAAGATGCGGCCTCTTGGAAGTCTCCAAGAGGCCGTTGCGCGTTCAGATGCGGTCCTTGATGTAATTGACGATGTCGCCCACCGTCTTGACGCCCTCGAGGGCGTTTTCCTCGACGGCCTCCATGTTGAACGCCTCTTCGGCGGCCATCATCAGCTCGACGATGTCGATGGAATCGGCCTCCAGGTCGTCCACAAAGCTCGTCTCCATGGTGATCTCGTCCGGATCGACGCCGAACTGCTCAGCCACCAGTTCCTTCATTTTATCGAAAATCATGTTGTCATCCCTCCGTCGGAACTTTTCTTTGAGTATCATAGCAAAGGTGACCCGGCTTGTAAAGACGTTTTACAAACTTTTAATCTTTGCTGGCCGCCACGGTCATGTATTCGATGTGTTCCGACACCTTGCCGATAAAGCCGCTCTCCGCGAAGGACGCCGCCTGCACCAGCGCCCGCTCGAAGGCGCGCGCGTCGGACGAGCCGTGCGCCTTGATGACCGGCCGAGCTACGCCGAGGAACGGCGCGCCGCCGACCTCCTTGTAGTCGAGGCGGTGCTTCAGCTCCCGCAGGCCGGGCCGCACCATCGCGGCCGCCAGCTTGGAGGAGACGCCCGCCGTCAGCACCTCGCGCAGCTCGCCCATGATGAACGCGGCCGCGCCCTCGATGCCCTTGAGCAGGATGTTGCCGGCAAAGCCGTCGCACACCAGCACGTCGCAGACGCCGGCAAGCGCGTCGCGGGCCTCGACGTTGCCGACAAAGTTGAGCCGGCCCGTGTCGGCGGCGGCGCGCAGCAGCGCGAAGCTCTCCTGGCGCAGCGTGTCGCCCTTGCCTTCCTCGGTGCCGTTGTTGAGCAGCCCGACGCGCGGCGCGGCGACGTTCTGCTGGGTCTGCATGAAATAGTGGCCCATATAGGCGAACTGCAGCAGGTATTCCGGCGTGCATTCCGGGTTGGCGCCGCTGTCGAGCAGCAGCATGTGCCCGCCGGTGCTCTGGGGCAGCAGCGGCGCCAGGGCGGCGCGGCGGATGCCCTTGATGCGCCCGGCGACCAGCGTCGCGCCCGTGAGCAGCGCGCCGGTGCTGCCGGCCGAGACGAAGGCGTCGCCCTCGCCGTCCCGCAGCATCCGCAGGCCGACGGCCATGCTCGAATCCTTCTTGACGCGCACGGCCATACTCGGCTTGTCGTGCATGTCGATGACCTCGCTCGCGTGCACCAGCGTGAGGTTTTCGCCGCCGCGGCCGTTCAGGAGCGGTTTCAGGCGGTTTTCATCGCCGACGAGGGTGATGTGCAGTCCCGCCGCCGCGGCGGTCACAGCGCCCTCTGCGGCGGCCTGCGGGGCGTTGTCCCCGCCCATGGCGTCCAGAATGATGTTCATACGAGATCCTCCCTGACGGCGGGCAGCAGCCCGTCGAGAATGCGCAGCGCCCGCTCCGCGGTGGCCAGATAGCGCTCCCGCTTGCCGCGGATGCGCTCCGGCAGGGGCGCGATGATGCCGAAATTGATGTTCATGGGCTGATACGGCCCCAGCTCGCCCTCGGCGACGTGGAAGCCGAGCGCGCCGAGCGCCGTCTCGCGCGGGAAGACGACAGGCGCCCTACCCAGCGTCCGCCGGGCCAGATCGATGCCGCAGCACAGGCCGGAGGCCGCCGATTCGATATAGCCCTCGACGCCGGTGATCTGCCCGGCGAAATAGAGCGATTCGCGGCCGATGACGCGGTAAAAGCGGTCGAGCCGCCCCGGGGCGTCGAGAAAGCTGTTGCGGTGCATCACGCCGTAGCGCAGGAACTCGGCGCGCGCCAGCGCGGGCACCATGCCGAACACGCGCTTCTGCTCGGGAAAGAGCAGATGCGTCTGGAAGCCGACCAGGTTGAACATGGTCCGCTCCTCGTCCTCGGCGCGGAGCTGCAGCACGGCATAGGGGCGCAGCCCGGTGCGCGGGTCGCGCAGCCCGACGGGCTTCATCGGCCCGTAGCGCAGCGTGTCCTCGCCGCGGCGGGCCATGACCTCGACCGGCATGCAGCCCTCGAACACGGCCTTGTCCTCAAAGCCGTGCACCGGCGCCTCGCGCGCCTCGCGCAGGGCGGCGACAAAGGCCGCGTATTCCTCCCGCGTCAGCGGGCAGTTGAGATAGTCCGCCGTGCCCTTGTCATAGCGGGAGGCGGCAAAGGCCCGCTCCATGTCGACGCTCTCGGCGGCGACGATGGGGGCGGCGGCGTCGTAGAAATGCAGCGGCGCGCCCAGCAGGGCGTCGATGGCCGCGGCCAGCGGGCCGTCGGTCAGCGGGCCGGTGGCGATCACGCCGCGCGCGGGCAGCGCGTCGACGCGCCCGGTGCGGAGCTCAATCAGGGGATGGGCGCGCAGCCGCTCCGTGACATAGGCGGAGAAGGCCTCGCGGTCCACGGCGAGCGCGCCGCCCGCCGGGACGGCGGTGGCGTCCGCCGCCGCCAGGATCAGGCTGCCGCAGCGGCGCAGCTCCTCCTTGAGCAGACCCGGGCCGGTGCTCAGCGCCGCGCCGCGCAGCGAGTTGGAGCAGACCAGCTCGGCAAAGCCGTCCGCCCGGTGGGCGGGGGTGCGCTCCTCCGGCTTCATCTCGCACAGCGTCACCGGGATGCCGCGCCGCGCCAGCTGCCAGGCGCATTCGCTGCCCGCCAGCCCCGCGCCGACGACGGTCACGCGCTCAGGCATCGGCGTTCTCTTCCTTTTTGACGGATTTTTTGGCGGCCGTCGCTTTTTTGGCGGCGGGCTTCTTCGCCGCCGGCTTCTTGGCGGCGGGCTTCTTCACGGCTGTCGTTTTGACGGCCCCGGCCTCGGCGGCGGCCGCTTTTTTGGCGGCGGGCTTTTTGGCCGCCGTTTTTTTGGCGGCGGGCTTTTTGACCGTCTTTTTGGCCGTCTTTTTGGCCGTTTTTTTGGCGGTCCGGGCTTCGGCGGCGGGCTTTCCGGCCGCCGGGGCGGCGTCGCCCTCCTCCGCCTTGCGGCGGGTGGCGATCGGCTCCTCGAAGCCGCAGCCGGGCACGTGGCAGAGATAGCGCTTGTCCTCCTTGGTGTAATGGCGGTAGACGACGCCGCCGCACTTCGGGCAGACGCGCTTGGTGGGGCTGTCCCAGGTCATGAAGGGGCAGGTCGGGTTCTTTTCGCAGCCGTAATAGCTGTACCCGCTCTTGGCCTTCTTCTTGAGCAGCTTGGCGCCGCAGACCGGGCAGGGCACGCCCGTGTCCTGGGAGAGCGGCTTGGTGTTCTTGCATTCCGGATAGCCCGGGCAGGCGAGGAACTTGCCGAAGCGGCCGTTTTTGATGACCATGTTGCGGCCGCAGCGCTCGCAGATGATGTCGGTCACCTCGTCGGGGACCTTGATGCGCTTTTTGTCGAGGTCCTGCTCGGCCTTCTGCAGCTCGCCGGCGAAGCCGTCGTAAAAGCGGCGCAGCACGGCGCGGTAATCGGCCCGGCCGTGCTCGACCTCGTCGAGCTGATCCTCCATCGAGGCGGTGAACTGGACGTCAATGATGTCGTTGAACTTGTCGATCATCAGGTCGGTGACGGCGATGCCGAGGCCCGTCGGGCGCAGGCTGCGCCCGTCCTTGACGACGTATTCGCGGTCGAGGATGACCGAGATGGTCGGGGCATAGGTGCTCGGCCGGCCGACGCCGCGCTCCTCCATCGCCCGGATCAGGCTCGCCTCGGTGTAGCGCGCCGGGGGCTGGGTGAAGTGCTGCTTCGGGTCGATGCCGCGGTATTCGGGGCGGTCGCCGGCGCGCAGGGCGGGCAGCTCGCCGCCGTCCTCGTCGTCGCGCGCCTCGTCGAGGCTCTCCTCATAGAGGGCGAGGAAGCCCGGGAAGGCGACGCTCTGGCCGGTGGCGCGGAACTGCCAGTCGGCGCAGGCCAGGGTGGCGGCGGTGGTGTCGAGCACGGCGTCGCTCATCTGGCAGGCCAGGAAGCGCGACCAGATCAGCTTGTAGAGCCGGAACTGGTCGGGCGTCAGGCTGCGCCTGAGGCTGTCGGGGTCGAGGGCGGGGTTGCTCGGGCGGATGGCCTCGTGGGCGTCCTGGGCGTTCTTCTTGGTCTTGAAGACGCGGGCGCGCCCGGGCTTGTAGTCGGGGCCGAAGCGGCCGTCGATGAAGCTGCGCGCCGCCGCCACCGCCTCGTCGGCGATGCGCAGGGAGTCGGTGCGCATGTAGGTGATCAGACCGGTCAGGCCGGAGCCCTGCAGCTCGACGCCCTCATACAGCTCCTGCGCCACCGCCATGGTGCGCTTGGAGGTCATGCCCAGCTTGCGCGAGGCCTCCTGCTGAAGGGTCGAGGTGATGAAGGGCGGCGCCGGCTGGCGGCGCTTCTGGGCCTTTTTGACGTCGGTGACCGTGTAGACGCCGTCGCGGACGTCGGCGAGGACGCGGTCGGCCGCCGCCTGGTCGGGCAGCTCGACCTTGCCCTGGCCGTTGCCGTAGAAATGGGCCAGGAAGTCGCGGCCGTCCTTGGCGAGCCGGACGTCGATGGTCCAGTATTCCTGCGGCTTGAAGGCCTCGATCTCGCGCTCGCGGTCCACGACCATGCGGGTGACGACGCTCTGCACGCGCCCGGCGGACAGGCCGGAGCGCACCTTGCGCCACAGGAAGGGCGAGAGCTTGTAGCCGACGATGCGGTCGAGGATGCGGCGCGCCTGCTGCGCGTCGACCAGGTCCATGTCGATGTCGCGCGGCTTCTGCACCGCCTCGGTGACGGCGTGCTTCGTGATCTCGTTGAAGGTCACGCGGCGCGTCTTGCTGTCCGGCAGGTCGAGCAGCTCGCGCAGGTGCCAGGAGATGGCCTCGCCCTCGCGGTCCGGGTCGGTGGCGAGATAGACGCAGTCGGCCTCGTCGGCGGCGGCGCGCAGCTCGCGGATGATCTTGTCCTTGCCCTCGATGGGCTGGTAATCGGGCGCGAAGTCGTGGTCGACGTCAACGCCCAGCGACTTTTTCGGCAGATCGCGCAGGTGGCCCATCGAGGCCTTGACCTGGTAATCGCCGCCCAGATACTTGGTGATGGTTTTGGCCTTGGCGGGGGATTCGACAATCAGCAGCTTTGCCATGTATACCTCCAGATATGATCTTGCCCGCAGAGGGCAAGGAGTGGTCGGATGAACGCTCAGGCGCGCGGCACGCGCTCAAAGACGCGGCCGGGGAGCTGGCGGATCAGCCCGCGCAGCTCGAGCACCGTGAGCAGCGCCAGCGCTTCGGTCGCCGTCATTCCGGCGCGCGCCAGCAGGGCGTCAAAGGGCAGCGGCCCGTCCGCCAGCGCCGCCAGCAGCGGCGCCGCCGGGGCGGGGGCGGCGGCAGAGGCCGGATGCGGTTCCGGCGCGGGGGGAACGGGGCTCGCCGCCGGGGCGGGAGCGGCCGGGCGCGGGCGGGGCGCATAGGCGGCGGCGACGGCGGCCGCCGGCTCCGCCGCCTCCGCGGCGGCGGGCGGGGAAAAGTCGTAGACGCCCTGGTACTCGCGCAGGATGTCCGCGACGCTGCGCACCAGGCGGGCGCCGTTCTGGATCAGCTCGTTGGCGCCCGCGCTCGCGGGCGCGTCGATGCCGCCGGGGACGGCGAAGACGTCGCGGCCCTGGTCGAGGGCCAGTCCGGCGGTGATGAGGGCGCCGCTGTGCGCCGGGGCCTCGACGACGAGGACGCCCAGGCTCAGGCCGGCGAGGATGCGGTTGCGGCGGGGGAAGGCGCCCTTGGGGGTCTTGCTCCCCGGCGGGTATTCGGAGACGGCGGCGCCGGCGCGCAGGATGTCGCGCAGCAGGCCGCCGTTGCTGGCGGGGTAACAGCCGTCGATGGCGGTGCCGAACACGGCGACGGTCGGGGTCGGGCCGCGCAGCGCGCCGCGGTGGGCGGCGGAGTCCACGCCCTCGGCCATGCCGGAGATCACGGCCGCGCCGGCGGCGCTGAGCTGGTAGCCGAAGCGCTCCGCGGTCAGCGCCCCGTAGGGGGTGCAGCGCCGCGTGCCGACGACGGTGATCGCCGCCATCCGCCCCAGGGGCGGCAGGGTGCCGCGCACATAGAGCAGGACGGGCGGATCGTAGATGTTCTTGAGGCGCTCGGGGTAATCGGGATCGAAGATGGGCAGCAGGCGGATGCCGCCGCGCCGGCAGCGCTCGAGGACGGTCTGGGCGGGCGCGAGGGTGTGCAGGCGCAGGCGCAGCCGCTCCGCCGGGGTCAGCGGCACGGCGCGGGCCAGCGCCTCGGCCGGGGCCTCATAGACGGCGCGCGCCCCGCCGAAGGCGGAGAGCAGCGCCCAGGCCTTCTGCGGCGGGATGGCGGCCGTGGCCGTCAGCCAGATGAGATATTGCAGGTCCTGCATCTCTTTCGCCTCCTGCGGCGGAGTTTCGGATTCATGCGCGCGGGACGTGCCGGGGCGGGGCGGCGCGCTCAGCCCCGCTGCCGCGCCATTTCGTAGAGGAAGATGCTGGCGGCGACCGCCGCGTTGAGCGATTCCGCGCCGCGGATGGGGATGTTGACCGCCCCGCCGCAGCAGGCGCGGACGGCCGGAGAAACGCCGTGGGCCTCGTTGCCGATGACGACGCAGGCATCGCGCAGCGGCACGCCGCCGATCGGGCGGCTGTCGCCGTCCAGCACGGCGGCCAGCAGCGGCCCGGGGCGGGCCCGCAGCTCCCCGGCCGTGCAGCGCCGCAGCGGCACGCGGAAGAGCGAGCCCATCGTGGCCCGCACGACCTTGGGGGCGAAGGGGTCGGCGCAGTCGCCCAGCAGCGCCACGCCGGCAGCGCCGAAGGCGTCCGCCGTGCGGATGATGGTGCCGAGGTTGCCGGGGTCGCGCACCTCGTCGAGGGCCAGCAGCGGCCCGGGCGGAAAGTCCCGCGGCTCCGGCAGGGCGCAGACAAAGACGAGGCCCTGCGGAGCGGGGACGTCGGAGAGCTTTTTGAGCACCGGCTCGGAGACGGGATGCACCGGGCAGTCGAGCGGCGGCAGCGCGGGCAGCAGCGCCTCGCGGCAGAACACGCGCCGGACGCGCGCGCCGCTGCGCAGCGCCTCGGCGAGCAGCACCGGGCCCTCGCAGAGAAAGGCGCCGGCCTCCCGCCGCGCGGCGGGAGAGGAGAGCAGGCCCGCCGCTTCGCGGACGAGCGGGTTGTCGCGGCTGGTCAGTCGCAGCGCGGTCATGGCGCGCCTCCTTTCCGGACGGGATGGAAAAGCCCAAAAAGGACCTATGCGCGCAGGCGCGTAGGTCCTTGTGGTGCGCTCAGTCGAGGGGCTTCATCGTCGGGAACAGCAGCACGTCGCGGATCGAGGTGTTGCCGGTCAGCAGCATGACGAAGCGGTCGATGCCGATGCCGCAGCCGCCGGTCGGCGGCATGCCGTATTCGAGCGCCGTGACGAAGTCCTCGTCCATCTCGCTCGCCTCGGCGTCGCCCTGCGCGCGCAGCGCCATCTGCGCCTCAAAGCGCTTGCGCTGGTCGATGGGGTCGTTGAGCTCGGAGAAGGCGTTGGCGTATTCGCTGCCGTTGATGAACAGCTCGAAGCGCTGCGTCATGCGCGGGTTTTCGGGGTCGCGCTTGGCCAGCGGCGAGATCTCCACCGGATGCTGGCAGACGAAGGTGGGCTGGATGATCTTCTCCTCGCAGAACTCCTCGAAGAACAGCGAGAGGATGTCGCCGACGCCGTGGCGCTGCTCGAAGGCGACGTGATGCTCCTTCGCCGCGGCGCGGGCCTGCTCCAGCGTCGTGATCGCGTCGAAGTCGACGCCCGCAAAGCGGCGCACCGCCTCGGTCATCGTCAGCTTCTCGAACGGCTGCTCCATGTCGATGACGACGTCGCCGAAGGGGAGCTTGTAGCCGCCCGTGACCGCCTTGGTCACGCGCTTCATCAGCCCCTCGGTGCGCTCCATCATGCCGTGGATGTCGGTATACGCTTCGTAGAATTCGATCGTGGTAAACTCCGGGTTATGGCGGGTGTCCATGCCCTCGTTGCGGAACAGGCGGCCGATCTCATAGACGCGGTCGAAGCCGCCGACGATCAGGCGCTTGAGGTAGAGCTCGGTGGCGATGCGCAGATACATGTCGAGGTTGAGGGCGTTGTGGTGCGTGACGAAGGGGCGGGCGTTGGCGCCGCCCTGGATGGTCTGCAGCACCGGGGTCTCGACCTCGAGGTAGCCCAGCTCGTCGAGATAGGCGCGGATCTCCTTGATGGCGCGGGTGCGCTTGATGAAGGTCTCGCGCACCTCGGGATTGACGATGAGGTCGACATAGCGCTGGCGGTAGCGGGTGTCCACGTCCTTGAGGCCGTGGAACTTCTCCGGCAGCGGCAGCAGCGACTTGCTCAGCAGGGTGACGCTCTTGGCGTGCACCGAGATCTCGCCGCGGCGGGTGCGGAAGACAAAGCCGCGCACGCCGACGATGTCGCCGATGTCGAGCTTCTTGAAGCGGTCGTACTCGTCCGCGCCGACGTCGTCGATGCGGACATAGATCTGGAGCTGACCCTGCTGGTCCTGGATGTGCGCAAAGGAGGCCTTGCCCATCTCGCGCTTGGACATGATGCGGCCGGCCACGGCGACGTCCTGATTTTCAAGGGCGTCGAACTGCGCGCTGATCTCGGCGCTGTTGTGGGTGCGGTCGAAGCGGATCTGCAAAAACGGATCGCGGCCCTCGGCCTGGAGCGCGGCGAGCTTGTCCCGGCGGATGCGCAGCAGCTCGCTGCGCTCGGCGGCGGTCTGCTCGGCCGGCGCGTTGTTCTGTTCGTCCATATCTGATACTTCCTTATTTTTGAAAGGTCCGGCCCGCAGAGGGCGCCGGGCGGGGGTTCAGCGGCTGATCTCCTGCACCTTGCACTGGAAGGTGGCCGCCGGGGCTTCGATGGTGACGGTGCTGCCGACGTGGGCGCCCATCAGGGCCTTGCCGATCGGGGACTCGTCGCTCAGACGCAGGTTGGCCATGTCCTTCATGCTGGCCTCCTGAGAGCCGACCAGCGTGAACTCGAGCTCGCCCTTGCCGGCGAACTTGTAGCCGCCGAGGAAGGAGATGCGCACCCGCGCGCCGATGCCGACGCCCTTTTCGGAGGCGGTGTGCTCGACGGCGCCGCTGCGGATGCGGTTTTCAAACTCGGGGATGGCGAACTCGAGGGCGCGGATGCGGGAGCAGATCTTGTCGTGCTCGGCCTTGGCGTCGTTGTAGTCGCTCTCGGCGGCGGGATCGTCGGGGCGGCGGAGCTTGTCGAGCGCGGCGGCTTTCGCCGCGGCCGCGGGCTCGCCCGTGGCCTTCTGCTCTTCCAGCTCCTTTTTCAGCTCGTCCAGCCGCTCGGCGCCGAAATCGGTGACGACGGCGTTGGGGATGATGTCCTCCAGCTCGGCTTTGCGGGAGCCGACCTTGCCCTGCTCGTTCTTGGCCTCGTCGTACTCGCTGTTCTCGGACAGGTCGCCGAAGCCGCGGGCAATCTTGATCTGTTCGGCCACTTCCTGCTCGCGCACGGTTTTGATGTAATCCAACTCCGCGTGCAGGCTGACCAGGTGCTCCATTGTCATTTTGTACTGCTTCTGCATAAGGACCCTCCTATGATGTCTCCCGCGGGGATAAAACAACAGGACCCGCGCCGGTTTCCCCCTCAACGCGGATCGCCTGTCTCTCTGCGGGCGCATGTTCAATTTGACTTTCCTTATTATATGGTGCGTCTGCCGTGATGTCAAGACCGATTTCGCGCGCCGGCAGTCCGCCGCAGAAACACAGTCCGGCGAGGAAGCCCGGCGCGTCGGCCCCGGGCGGGACGGAGACGCCGGGCGGCGGCAGCGGCCGCGGCCGCAGCGCCGGCATGCCCCAGGGCGCGTGCGCCTCCTCCGTCAGATCGACGGCCAGCACGGCGCGCGGGTCGGGCGCGCCCGCCAGCACCAGGGCGCAGGGGATCGCCTCCGGCGGCAGCGGCCCCTCGGCGGCGATGCCGCGCGCCCGCAGCAGCCGTTCGCGCAGCAGCGGCAGCGGCACGGGGGCGCGCAGCCGCACCGTGCGCACGGTGCGGGCCAGCGCCAGCACCTCGTCCGCGAGCACCCGGTCGGCGTGTGCGCAGGAGACGAGCACGGCCGTCTTTTCCGGCGGGAGGCCGGCCGCGCGGCAGGCGCGCAGATAGGCGGCCGCGGCGCAGGCGCGCAGCAGCGGCGCCGTCTCCAGCGGCGTCAGCCCCAGGGCCCGCGCCTCCGCGCGCCAGCGCTCCGGGACGCAGAGCGGGCGCGCCCCCGCCGCCCGCAGCGCCCGCAGCGCCCGCCGCACCCGGCGGGTCAGCGCCCGCGCGCTCAGCCCGGGCGGCACGGTCAGGGCCGCCGTCTCCCAGAGCGCCATGCGCCAGCAGCCGCGCGTCAGGCGCAGGCCCCGCCCGGGAAACAGGCGCAGCAGCAGCCGCCCGCCTGCGGACATCCGCGTCTCCGTCACCGTCAGCACGCCGAACATGCGCGTCAGCCCCCTTTTTGCCGGCGGCGCAAAAAACCGCCGCCGCAGACGTTGTTTCAGTCTATGCGGCGGCGGGCAGATTATGCGGGGCGGAGATCAGGCGGCGGGCGCGGCGGCGATCTTTTCGCCGACGACCTCGATCGCCTTCTGCAGCTGGGTGTCGTCCTTGTGGTCGAGGTAATAGAACTCGGAATAGTCCATGTCCATCTCGACCTCGTAGTCCGGGGTGATGCCGACGCCGGCGAGGTTGTTGCCCTTCGGCGTGTAATAGCGGGTGGTGGAGAGGTTGATGCTCGAGCCGTCGTCGAGGCGGATGAGCTGCTGCGAATAGCCCTTGCCGCCCGTGTGGGCGCCGACGACGGCGGCGACGCCGTATTCCTGGAGGGCGGCGGCGAAGAACTCGGCCGCCGAGACCGAGTCGGCGTTGACGATGACGGCCATCGGCAGGGTGATGCAGTTGGCGTCGGAGGTGTACTCCTTGACGGCGCCCTGCTTGTCGACCGTGCTGATGACGGTGCCCTCGGGCAGCAGCAGGTCGAGCATGTTGCGCAGCACGGTGAGGAATCCGCCCGGATTCCAGCGCACGTCGAAGATCAGCCCCTGCGCGCCCTGGTCGATCAGGTCCTGCAGCTTGGTCTGGAACTCGGTGTCCACGTTGGTCTCGAAGCCGTCGATGGACAGATAGCCGATGTGGTTGTCGAGCATTTCGGCCTTGACGCTCTCGTTGTAGACGCTGGCGCGGTTCATCGTGAAGTCGAGCTCCTCGGTGCCGCGGCGGACGGTGAGGGTGACGGGCGTCCCCTCCTCGCCCTTGACCTTGGCGGCGAGGTCGGCCGCCTCGCCCAGGGTCTCGACGGCGACGCCGTCCACCTTGGTGAGCACGTCGCCGACCTTGATCCCGGCCTTGGCCGCCGGGGATTCCGGCGTCACGGACAGGACGGTGTAGAGGTCGCTCTCCTGGGTCGAATAGGTCAGCCCGACGCCGACATAGCTGTTGGATTCGGCCTCGAGCAGCTGCTCGGTCTGCGCGGCGGTGTAGTAGTGCGACCATTTGTCGCCCAGTCCGTCCACATAGCCGGCGGCGGCGCCCTCCAGGGCGTCGTCCTCGCTGTAATCGCCGATGAAGTACTTCTTCACCGTGTCGGCGACCGTCTTGAGCTTGGCATAGCGCGACTCGTCGTCCGAAAGACTGCCGAGGCGCTTGTTGTAGTACTCCGCCGAGGCGAAGAAGGTGATGTTGAAGGTGGCGACCACCGTCAGCAGGACGAGCATGAGCGCGGTGGCGACCGAAATGGTGCGTTTTTTCATAGATGCGTGCCGCTCCTTAGCTGAAAACGACGCTGAAGCCCTTGAACTCCTCCAGCGGATTGAAGGTGTTGCCGTTCTTGGCGATCTCGAAGTGCAGGTGCGAGCCGGTGCTGTAACCGGTGCTGCCGACATAACCGATGACCTCGCCCTGCTTGACCTGGTCGCCGACGCTCACCAGCCGCTTGCTCATGTGGGCGTACAGCGTCGTGTAGCCGCCGCCGTGGCTGAGGATGACATAGTTGCCCCAGACGCTGCTGTACATCGAGGTCGTGACCTTGCCGCCGTTGGCGGCGTAGATCTTGGTGCCCGTCGTCGCCCGCAGGTCGATGCCGGTGTGCATCTTGTACTTGCCGGTGATCGGGTGGATGCGGTAGCCGTATTTGCAGGTGATGATGTTGTTGGACTTGGGCAGCGGCCACATGAAGGTGCCGCCGACATAGGTCTGCTGGGCGGCGAGCTGGGCGGCCGCCTTCTTGTACTGGTCGAGCAGGGCGTCCTCCTTGTCGATCAGGTCGGAATAGGCCTGCTTGGTCTCGGCCTCCATCGACTGGATGTCCTGCAGCTTCTGCTGCTTGGCGGCCCGCTGGTTCTCGAGCGTCTTTTTGTTGCTCTCGAGCTGGGTGTAAACCTCCTGCTGCTCGGCCTTCTGCGTTTCGAGGTCGGTCTTTTCCTGCTCGACCTTCTGGCGCACCTCCTTGAGGGAGTTGAAGAGCTTGTCGTCGCGCAGCGAGATCTGGCTGATGATCTCATAGCGGTAGAGGAAATCGGAGAAGTCGTCCGCCGAGAGCAGGATCTCGAGATAACTCGTGCTGCCGTGCTCGGCCATGAAGCGGACGCGCTCCTTCATTTCGGCGTACTGCTTCTGCTCCTCGGCCTGGCTCTGCTGGAGCTCGACCGTCTTGGCGGCCACCATGTCGCCGAGCGAAGACAGCAGGTCCTCCTGCAGGGCGATCTCGTCGGCGGCGGCGTCCAGCTCCTGGTCGAGCAGCTCGAGCTGCTTCTGCACGGCCTTCTTGTCGGAGCTGATGTTCTTGAGCTGGCTGCTGACGGCGTTCTTCTGCGCCGTGGCCGCGGCCAGCTTGTCCTTGATCTTCTGCACGTCGCTCTTGGTGATGGCAAAAGCGGTGAGCGCGCTCCAGAAGAGCGAGCCGAACATCAGCAGCGCCAGCAGAATGGCGATGACGGCGACGGCGACCTGCGTCGGGGTGCGGCGCGGCTTGCGGGCCGCGGCGCTCTTGACCTGTTTTGCGTTTTGTTTGCTCATTGTCTCACACCTTCAGGAACTTTCGGATGGTGACGGTGCTGCCGCCGACGCCCAGCACCAGGCCCGCCGCCAGCAGGACGAGGGCCAGGGGCTTCCAGAACGCCGCGAAGGGCAGCATGGACAGGATCGCGGTGCCCGCCGTGAGCTGCTTGGTGATATAGCCGTAGACGGCCCACTGCAAAAAGAACGAGAGGGCGGCGGCGCTCAGGCCGAGCAGGATGCCCTCGATGACGAAGGGGGCGCGGATGAAGTGGTTGGTGGCGCCGACCATCTTCATGATGGCGATTTCCTCCTTGCGGGCGAACATCGCCAGCTTGACCGTGTTGGAGATGATGAAGATGCCGACGGCGCCGAGCATGGCGATCAGGGTGTAGCTGATGAGGTTCGTCACCCGCCTGATCTGGATGAGGCGGTCGGAGACCTCCTTGGAGCTGGAGGACGAGGCGACGCCCGCGACCTTTTCCAGCGCGGCGACCGTCTCGGCGTGCTTGGAGACGTCCTTCATCGTCACGCGGTAGCTGTCGCGCAGCGGGTTGTCGTCCTTGAGGCCCTCCATCACATAGGCGTCGCTGCCGAGGCCGGCCAGATAGTCGTCAAAGAGCTGCTCCTTGGTGACGAACTCGGCGCTCTGGACGTTGTCGAGAGCGCGGATCTGGTCGCCGAGCTTGACGGCGTCCTCGCGCGAGACGGAATCGTCGATGTAGACGACGATCTCGCTCTGCTTTTCGAGGTCCTTGATCAGCAGATCGATGTTGTAGGCCACCAGGCCGAAGGTGGCGGTGATGAGCAGGCAGGCGGCGATGACCGTGATCGCGGCGAACGACATGAAGCCGTGGACGAAGATGCCGCGCACGCCCTCGCGCAGATAATAGGAAAAGCCCGCGCTGCGGGTGCCGGAGAGGCGCTTCACAGCTCCACCTCCAGTCCGTCGCGGGTATAATAGCCGCCGGTGCGGTCGCTGATGACCATGCCGCCGTCGATGGCGACGACGCGTTTTTCGAACTGATCGACCAGCTCGCGCTCGTGGGTGACGACGATGACGGTGGTGCCGAGGGCGTTGATCTTCTCGAACAGCATCATCAGCTCGAGCGAGCGCGCCGGGTCGAGGTTGCCGGTCGGCTCGTCCGCCAGCACCACGTCGGGGTTGTTGACCAGGGCGCGGGCGATGGCGACGCGCTGCTGCTCGCCGCCGGAGAGCTCGCTCGGCAGACGGCGCGCCTTGTGCAGCACGCCGACCAGGTCGAGCACATAGGGCACGCGCTTTTTGATGACGCGCGGCGGCGCTCCGACGGCGCGCATCACAAAGGCGACGTTCTCATAGACCGTCTTGTTTTCGATCAGGCGGAAATCCTGGAACACGACGCCGACCGTGCGGCGCATGTAGGGGATCTCGCGCTGGCGCAGGGAACCGATGTCGAAGCCGTTGATCTCCGCCTTGCCGGAGGTCGGGCGGATCTCCGCCACGAGCAGCTTGACAATCGTGCTTTTTCCGGAGCCGGAGGGCCCGACGACAAAGACAAACTCGCCGTTTTCAATCTTCAGCGTCACGCCCTTGAGGGCTTTGGTACCGTTGTCGTACGTCTTGTAAACTTCCTGTAGATTGACCATGTTCCCTCAATATGTCGGCGAAATGCGGCTGCATTTCTGGGTTTGCGGTTTTAGTTGAAGTTCTCCCGGGATTTGAGGTATTTCTTGACCATCAGCGCCACCTTGAGCACGATGGCGTTGTCGAACTCGCGCAGGTCGAGGCCGGTCAGCTTCTTGATCTTCTCCAGGCGGTAGACCAGCGTGTTGCGGTGGACGAAGAGCTTGCGCGAGGTCTCGGAGACGTTGAGGTTGTTTTCAAAGAACTTCTGGATGGTGAACAGCGTCTCGTCGTCGAGCGCGTCGATGGTCCCCTTCTTGAACACCTCGGACAGGAACATCTCGCACAGGGTGGTCGGCAGCTGATAGATCAGGCGGCCGATGCCCAGGTTTTCGAAGTTCATGACGGTGATCTCCTCGTCGAAGACGTGGCCGATCTCCACCGCGATCTGCGCTTCCTTGAAGGAGCGGGCGATGTCCTTGAGCTGGGTCGCCAGGGCGCCGATGCCGATGACATGCGGGATGTTGAGCTCGTCCGTGATCCCGGTGTCGATCTGCTTGGCGAACTTCTGGATCTCCTTGGAATCGCCGACCTTGAGCTCCTTGACCAGCACGACCTCGTTCTCGTTGATGGCGATGGCGAAGTCCTTCTGCCGGTCGGGGAACATCTTCTGCAGCAGGTCCATCACCTCGACGTCCTGCCGCTGCTCCATGCGGATGAGGTAGGCGACGCGCTTGGCGTCGTTCTGGAACTGCATCTCGCGCGACTTGATGTAGATGTCGCCCGGGAGGATGTTGTCCAGAATGATCTTCTTGACGAAGGTCTGCTTGTCGTGCTTCTCGTCGTAGAGGGACTTGCTGTTGCTGATGGCCACCGCCGTGATGGAGCAGACCAGAGAGGCGGTCTCGTCGGCCTGACCGGCGAACACCGCGTACTCCGCGCCGTTTTCATACCCGTCGAGCTTGCGGAAGGTATAGCCGCCGAAGGCGCCCTCCTCCTGACCGGACAGGAAGAACTCGCCCGCGGCCTCCACGCTCTCGCCGATGAAGCGCAGCTCTGTGCAGGAGACAATGTTGCCCGTGCCGTCGACAATGCCGAGGATGAACGGGACCTTGTTCTTGATCTCCAGAAGAATGCTCTGGAACAGCCTTGCCGCCATGTTTCATCACCCTTTATCTAAATTACATAAACCAACGAAAAAGATTATGTCTATTTTAACGCATGAGTTTGACTTTTTCAACAATAACTTGCAAAAAAAGATATGAATTTTTCTACAACCTGTCGGAAGCGGCCAGAAGCGCGTCCTTTTCGGCCGCCGTCAGCTCCCGGAAAGCGCCCGGCGCCAGCCCGGGATCGAGCGTCAGCGGACCGATGGCGAGCCGCCGCAGAGCCAGCACGGTCTTGCCGCGGGCGAGGAACATCCGCTTGATCTGGTGGAACTTGCCCTCCGCGATCTCGACCCGCGCCTCGCAGCCGGGCAGCGGCACCAGCAGGGCGGGCAGGGCGGTGAAGTCGGAGAGCGGCATCCCGGCGGCGAAGGCGGCGGCGTCGTCCGCGTCGGCGGGGGCGTCGAGCCGGGCCAGATAGACCTTGACGGCGTGGTGGCGCGGCGAGGTCAGGCGGTGGTTGAGGCCGCCGTCGTTGGTCAGCAGCAGCAGCCCCTCGGCGTCCTTGTCGAGCCGCCCGACGACGCCCAGCGCCGCCTTGCGGTATCTTTCGGGCAGCAGGTCGAGCGCGGTGGTCTCGCCGCGCCGGTCCTCGGTGGCGGAGAGCACGCCCGCGGGCTTGTTGAGCATGAGATAGAAAAAGCCGTCGCCGCCCGCGGGGACGCCGTCGAGCGCGACGGCCTGCCGCTCCGCGTCGGCCTTGGCCGCGGGGTCGCGGCACACGGCGCCGTCCACGGTGACGCGGCCCGCCCGCAGGGCGGCCTGCGCCTCCCGGCGCGAGATCAGCAGGCGGGTGGCGAGGATCCGGTCGAGCCGTTCGTTCATGGCTGCGGCTCCAGTCTGACCAGCGTGATCTCCGGAACGGCGTTGAAGCGGTAGTTGTAGAGCGACATGCCGACGCCGCGGCTGACATAGACCGCCGAGCCGTCCGCCTTTTCGTACCGCCCGGAGCGGTAGACCCGGCCGCCCGCCGGCGCGATCCGGTCCTGCCAGGCGCGCAGGGGCAGATTGATCTGCAGCCCGTGGGTGTGGCCGGAGAGCTGGAGCTGGACGCCCGAGACCTGGAGGGCGTAGTCCGGCTCGTGGCAGAGCAGGAGATTGAAGGCGTCTTCCCGGACCAGGGCCTGCACGTCGGGCGCGCCCCAGATGAGGTCGTCGGCGCCGATGAGGTTGACGTTGCCGTCCAGGGCGGCGCTCTGGTTTTTGAGCAGCGTGAAGCCCGCCTGCTCCATCAGCGCGGCATAGATCTGCTGCGCGCCGCCGCCGACGTCGTGGTTGCCCCAGACGGCGAACTTCCGCGCCTGCGGCAGGGCGGGCAGGGAGAGCAGGCGCGCCAGCGCCTCCTCCTCGCCGCCGGTGTATTTCGAATAGTCGTCGAACAGGTCGCCGAGAAAGACGACGACGTCCGGCTCGAGGGCGGTGACGGCGTCGCACACCTCTTTGACGCGCGCCGTGCCGCAGCCGCGGCCGACGTGCAGGTCGGCGACGGCGACCAGGCGCAGCGGCGCCTGCACGCGCGCGTCGGCCATGGTCAGGCGCTCGGTGCGCAGCAGGCGCGGCTCGACGAAGCGCGCCCAGCAGAAGGCGCCCGCCGCCAGGAGCAGCAGCACCAGCAGGACGATCAGCACGGCGCGGCCGGGACGGCCCTTGCCGTGGTAGGGGCGATAGCCCTTCGCGGCTCGCCCGTCACGCCTGCGCCCCATGGAGCGCCTCCTGCATCGCTTCCCACAGCGCCTGCACGCGCGCGGCGCGGCCCATCAGGTAGAGGGCGCCGAACAGCGTCTCCAGCCCGGTGGCGCGGGTGTAGTCCCGCAGGGTGGCGTGCTGCGGCACGGAATGGACGCGGGTGTTGCGCCCGCGCAGGAAAAAGGCGCGCTCCCCGTCGTCGAGCAGCGGCAGAATGGCCTCGGCGGCCCGGGCCTGCGCCGGCGCGGCCACCAGGCGCACCGTGCGGCGGTGGGCCTCCGCGACCTTGCAGGCGCCGCTGTGGACGGCGTCGCCGCGCGCCAGCAGCTCATAGACGGCGTCGCCGATGTGCGCCAGCGTCAGGGTCGGCAGGACGTTGACCTCGGCGAGCGTAAGTTGTTCCCGAAACAGCTCCATATCGTTCAGACCTCAAAGAAAGAATCAGAGGCGGCGTTGTCCGCCGGATCATTGTAACACATCTTGAGCCGGGTGTAAATCTGTGGTATAATCCATTCAATCCGCTGAAAGAGGAAAGTGAGGTTTCCGTTATGCAATACAAACAGTTCGGGAAGAACGGGCCGATGGTCTCCCGCCTCGGCTTCGGCTGCATGCGTCTGCCGTATGTCGGCGAGGGCAAGGACAAGCGCGCCGACGACGAGAAGTGCCTGCCCATCCTGCAGCGCGCCTATGAGCTGGGCATCAACTTCTTCGACACCGCCTGGGGCTATATCAACCGCGACGGCCAGCGCATCGTCGGCAAGGGCGTCAAGCCCTTCCGCGACAAGATCTATCTCAGCTCCAAGCTGCCCGCCGGCGAGGTGCAGCAGCCCGGCGACTTCCGCCGCAAGCTCGAGATGTCGCTGCGCGAGCTGGACACCGACTACATCGACTTTTACCACATGCACGCCCTCTCCGCCGACCGCTTCGAGCACGCCAAAAAGATGCAGATGGACCTCGACATGCTCAAGGCCAAGGAGGAGGGCCTGATCCGCCACATCTCCTTCTCCTTCCACGACCGGCCCGAGGTCATGGTGCAGATCGCCGACCGCGGCATCTTCGACACCGTCCTCTGCCAGTACAACCTCATCGACCAGACCAACGAGCAGGTGATGCGCACGCTCGCGGACCGCGGTATGGGCGTGATGGTGATGGGCCCCGTCGGCGGCGGCGCGATCGCCGCGGGCGGCGAGGAGTTCCTGCGCCTTTACGACACCCCGGCGCAGTCGGCCGTCGAGCTGGCGCTGCGCTTCGTCCTCGGCTACGACGCCGTTTCGCTGGCCCTCTCCGGGATGCAGAGCGTCGAGATGGTCGAGCAGAACGTCGCCCTGGCCGAGCGCGCCTGCGCCGTCACCCCGGCCGAGCGCGAGGGCTACAAGGCGACCAACGACAAGCTGCGCGCCATGCAGGATCTCTACTGCACCGGCTGCAACTACTGCGACGTCTGCCCGCAGGGCATCCATCCCGCCAAGCACTTCCGCTATTACATGCGCGCCCGGACCTGGGGCGTCTATGACGCGATGAAGCGCGACTACCTCGAGGACGAGTTCGACAAGGAATCCGAGAAGTGCGTCGCCTGCGGCGCCTGCGCGGCCCACTGCCCGCAGCACATCGACATCCCCGCCCGCCTGCGCGAGGCGCGGGAATACTTCACCAGATGAAGCGGGCGTGGCCGCAGCTCCGGCTGCTCCTGCTGGGCGCCGTTCCGCTGCTCCCCGGCTGCGCGCTGGAAAAATGGGGGCGGTTCATCGCGGGCGACCGCTCGCTCGCGGGCGTGCTCGTCGGCGTCGGCGTGCTCGTGTTCTTCTATGTCGCGGCGCAGCGCGCGGCCAGGCGCGGGGAGAAGGGCTTCCGCCCGCTCGCGCTGCTCAACGGCTTCGGGCTGCTGATGCTCGTCCTCGTCTGCGTCCAGCTCGTCGGCGCGGGCGATTACTGGCCGAACCTCGCGGGCGACCTCTCGCGGTGGTTCTTCCTCCCCGTAATGGGGATCAGCAGCAACCTGCTGATGCGCGGCGCGTCCTACGGCTGGATGGCCCCGATGGCCGCGTGGTTCCTGCAGGCGCTGCTCTCCGCCATCGGCAGCAACGTCCGCTTTCTGCGCAAATAGCCTCCGTTCCGCTCTGCCCCGGGCCGTGCCGTCCGCACCGCCCGGGGCTTTTTTGTCCCCGCCGTGACGGACGATATGCTGCCGCCCGCGCCCTATGCCGCGCGCGATGCCGTCGAGGGGGCCTTCCGCGCGGCGCGCGGCACGGTGTATACGGTGCGGTTCCGCTTCGACGTCGGTCCCGCTGCGGACTGACCCGCCGCGGCCCGGAGGCGGCGCAAAAAAATCCCGTTCCGAACGGAACGGGATTTTTTATCTGTGCGGTTTCGGTGCGGAGATTATTCGCCCTTGTTGAGCTTCTTCGTCATCTGGCTCTTGCGGCGGGCGGCGGTGTTTTTGTGGATGGCGCCCTTGGCGACCGCCTGATCGACGCTCTTGACGGCTTCGGTGTAAGCGGCCTTCGCCTCTTCGCCGGCGGCGGTTTCAAACGTCTTTATCTTGGTCTTGAGCTCCGTCTTGAGGGCGCGGTTCCGAGCGTTCTTGACCTCGGTCACCAGCACGCGCTTCTTCGCGGACTTGATGTTCGGCATAATTCCCTGACCTCCCTTGCAGACATATTAACAGCGAAATTATTCTAACATCAAAAAAACCGGATTGCAAGCATAATTTTCCCCGCCGCCGCGAGACTATGGCAAAAAGGGGGAGTTTTCCGTGTTTTGCTGCCGCACCGACCTGGCGCTGGAGCGCCGCGACGGGCTGGACGAGGTCCCGGAGGGCGTCGTCTGCCGCGAGGAGACCCGCGACGGACTGCATGTGACGCGCATCGAGGTGCGCGACGCCCGCGGCGCGCGGGCGCTGCAAAAGCCGCCGGGCCGCTATCTCACCGCCGAGCTCGAGGACGGGCTGCTGGGCGAAAACGACTGGATCTGGCGCGCGGCGCAGGCCGTCGGCGCGCTGCTGCGGCCGCTGCTGCCGGCGGAGGGGACGGTGCTGGCCGTCGGCCTCGGCAACCGGGCGGTGACGCCCGACGCCCTCGGGCCGCTGTGCATGGAGCATCTGATCGTCACCCGCCACCTGATCGAGCGCATGCCGCGCGAGTTCGGCGGGCTGCGCCCCGTCTGCGCCCTGACGCCCGGCGTCCTCGGCACGACCGGGATCGAGACGCTGGAGCTGGTGCGCGGCGCGGCGGCGCGCGTCCGGCCTGCCGCGGTCGTCGCCGTCGACGCGCTGGCGGCGCGGGCCATGGCGCGGCTGTGCCGCACCTTTCAGCTCTCGGACACCGGCATCGCCCCCGGCTCCGGGGCCGGGAACCACCGCGCGGCCCTCGACCGGGCGGCGCTGGGCGTGCCGGTGATCGCCGCGGGGGTGCCGACCGTCGTCGACGCGCTGACGCTGTGCGCCGACCTGCTCGGCGCGCCGGAGGAGTTGCCGGCGGGCGCGGCCGCGGCCGCGCAGATGCTGGTCGCCCCCAAGGACGTCGATCTGCGCGTGCGCCGCTGCGCCAAGGCGCTCGGCTACGGGCTCAATCTCGCCCTTCAGGGCGGGATGACCCTCTCCGAGATGGAGCAGTATCTCGCCTGAGCGGCGGCATAACCGCGCCCGCGGACGCATACGATGTGCGGAAAGGGGGCGCGGCCGATGCATTCCGATTCCGATTGCCGTCCGGTGCGGCTGCTGTGGACGCTGCCGGCCGCGCTGCTGCTGGCGGGCGCGCTGCTGTGGCTGCCGCGCGGGGCAAAGGGCGCGGCGGCGCCCGATCTTCCGGCGGCGGACGAGCTTCTCTCGACCGCGCTGCCGGCGGAGGAGCTGCCCGAGACCGCCGTGATCGAGAGCGTGCTGCCCGAGCTGTCGATGACCGGGACGGCGCTCGCGGCGCCGGCGCCGGCGCCGGCCGCGCCGGCCGCTGCGGCGCAGCCCGTCTCCGTGGTCAGAGACGGGGCCGGCACCGCGGCCGGGACGGTCTATTTCCGCAACGAGACCGATTTCCGGCTGGACGCCGCCGCCATGCTGCGCGCCGCCTGCCCGGTCTCGCTGGGCGACAGCGGCGTGCAGGTGCTGATTATGCACACGCACGGCACCGAGGCCTATACGCCGACCGCCGCCGAGCCGTACCGGGCCACCGACAGCTACCGCACGACCGACAGCAGCCACAACATGCTGCGCGTCGGCCAGCTCATCGCCGACACGCTCAACGCCCGCGGCGTCAGGACCGTCCACTCGACGGCGCTCAACGATTATCCCGCTTACAGCGGCGCCTATACGCGCGCCCTGAAGGACATCGGCGCCTGGGTCAAAAAATACCCGACCGTCCGCATCGTCATCGACGTGCACCGCGACGCGATGATGTCCGGCGGCAAGGTCTACAAGACCGTGGCCGCGATCGGCGGCGTGCAGACGGCGCAGCTCGAGTTCGTCGCCGGGACCGACGCCGGCGGGCTGAGCCACGACCGCTGGCGGCAGAACCTCACCTATCAGGTGCAGCTGCAGTACCGGCTCAACACGCGCTTCCCCGGGCTGATGCGGCCGCTCAACCTGCGCCGGGGGCGGTTCAACCAGCATGTCCGCACGGGCAGCATGCTGCTCGAGGTCGGCACCAACGGCAACACCCTTGAGGAGGCCCTGGCCGCCGCGCGGCTCTTCGCCGACACCCTCGCCGACCAGCTGCTGGGGAAATAGGGCGGGCGGGACAGAGGGCGGCGCCGCGCTTGACAGACGCGCCGCGGCGGGGTATAGTGAACGCAGATCCCGCGGCCTGCGCCGCGGATCGGACAGACAAAATCGACGGCGCGGATCGCCGGGAGGAGGGGCAGCGTGGGCTGGAAGCTGGGCGTGCTGCTGAAAACGCAGGGCAACGACTGAGACGCTTCCGTGTACCGCTATGCCCTTTTTGAACCGGGAACGATCCGCGGCCTGCGCCGCGGGACTTGCTCCTGCGGCTTTTTTGCTGCCGAAAAGGGCTGTTGATCCCATTTGATCGGAGGAAACAGCCTTGCGTCTCAATAAACAGCTGCGCCTGCTGGCGCTTTACAATGTTCTGGCCGCCTTCCGCATCGCCGACGCGGTGTGGGTGCTTTTCCTGCTGCGGCGCGGCTTTTCGCTGGCCCAGGCCGGGCTGGCGGAGGGCCTGTTCCACGTCGTCAGCCTGCTGTGCGAGGTGCCGTCCGGCATGGCGGCCGACCTGCTCGGGCGGCGGCGCACCCTGGCCGTCTCCGGCCTGTGCGGGCTGCTGTCCGGCGTCGCCATGGCCCTGTCGGAGAATTTCTTCGGCGTCTGCGTCTCGATGGCGCTGTGCGCGCTGATGTACAACTTCGCCTCCGGCACGCTGGAGGCGATCACCTATGACAGCCTGATCGCCGCGGACCGCCGCGGCGACTATCTGCGCGTCAGCGCCTTCATGAACGGCCTGTCGCGCACCTCGGCGGCGGTGAGCTGCGTGCTCGGCGCGCTGGCGCTCGCCCTCGGCTTTGTGCGCGCCTACCTGCTCAGCGCGGCGCTCTGCGGCGCGCTGGCGGCGCTGGCCCTGGCGCTGGCCGAGCCGGCGGTGACGGCGGCCCAGCGGGCGCGCGAGGCGCGCCCCTTCGCCGATCTGCCCGCCCGCCTGCGGGCGCACGCGGCCGAGAGCGTCCGCTTCCTGCGGCGGCAGCCGCGGGCCGGACTGCTCATCCTCGCCGACGGCGCGGTGGGCGTGCCGATCTATCTGACCTTCATGTTCGCGCAGCGGCATTTCGCGGACGGCGGCCTGCCCGCCGCCTGGCTGGGCGCGGTGCTGCTCGGCGTCCGTCTGGCCGGGACGGCGGGCGTCGCCCTCGGGGCGCGGGGCCGGGGCCCGCTCGCCCGGGCGGCGGCCGGCTTCTGCCTGCTCGCCGGGGCGGGGACCCTGCTGGCGGGCCTGTCCCGCCTCTGGCCGGTCTGCGCCCTCGGCGCGGCGGCGGCCTCGCTGGCGGACGGCGCGGCCGATCTGCGGCTGGAGGCGCGCCTCAACGACCTCTTTCCCAGCGACCGGCGCGCCACGCTCGTCAGCGTCAACAGCATGGTTTACAGCCTGCTGATGATCGCCGTCAGCCCGCTGGCCGGCGCGGTCGGGGACCGCTGGGGCGCCGGCGGCGCCATCGCCCTCACGGGGGCGCTGCTGCTGCTCGGCACCGCGGCGGCGTTGCTGCTGCGCGCCGCGCGCCGCCGGGCGTAGACCCCGTCCCCGCGGCCGCCCGCGGCGGCGGAGCTTTCCCGCGGCGCGGAATGCGGCGCGGGCGGGGTCAAAAACCCCGCCCGCGCGTTTGCTTTGCCGCTTATTCGTCCTCCGCCCAGTTCATGGCGCGGCGGACGGCCTTGTTCCACTGCCGCCGGTAACCGGCGGCGCGCTCCGCCTCCATCGCCGGCAAAAAGGCGCGGTCGAGCTCGCGGATGCCGCAGAGCCGGGCCGGGCTGTCCCAGACGCCGGCGCACAGGCCGGCGAGATAGGCCGCGCCCGCCGCCGTGGTCTCCAGCATCTTCGGGCGGTTGACCGGGCAGCGCAGCAGATCGGCCTGGAACTGCATCATGAAGTCGCTGACGGCGGCGCCGCCGTCCACCCAGAGGTCGCGCACCGGGCCGCCCATGTCGAGCGCCATCGTGTCGCACAGGTCGGCGACCTGATAGGCGATGCCCTCGAGCGCGGCGCGGGCGATATGGGCCCGCGTCGTGCCGCGGGTCAGGCCGACGATCGCGCCGCGCGCGTACATGTCCCAGTGGGGCGCGCCCAGGCCCGTGAAGGCCGAGACCAGATAGACGCCGCCGTTGTCGGGCACCGTCTCGGCCAGCACGTCGACCTCCGAGGCGCTGCCGATCAGCTTCAGCTCGTCGCGCAGCCACTGGATCGAGGAGCCGGCGTTGAAGACGCTGCCCTCCAGCACATAGGTCGTCTCGCCCCCGAGCCGCCAGCCGATGCTGGTCAGCAGCCCGTGTCCGGAGCGCAGCGAGCGCGTCCCGGTGTTCATCAGCGTGAAGCAGCCGGTGCCGTAGGTGTTCTTGATCTGCCCGGGCGCCAGGCAGCCCTGGCCGAACAGGGCGGCCTGCTGGTCGCCCGCCGCGCCGCAGACGGGGACGCCGGCCAGCGCCTCCAGCCCGCGCAGGCCGGGGCGGATGCGGCCGTAGATCTCGCTGTTGGAGACGGGGCGCGGCAGCACGGCCATCGGGATGTTCAGCATCCGGCACAGCTCCTCGTCCCAGCAGCCGCGGTCGATGTCGAGCAGCATGGTGCGGGCGCAGTTGGAGAGGTCGGAGACGTGGGCGCCGGTCAGGTTCCAGATCAGCCAGCTGTCCACGGTGCCGAACAGCAGCTCGCCGCGCTCGGCGCGGGCCTGGGCGCCGGGGACGTTGTCGAGCATCCAGCGCAGCTTGGTGCCGGAGAAATAGGCGTCGGGCAGCAGCCCGGTCTTTTGCCTGATGTAGTCGGCGCAGCCCTGCTCGCGCAGGCGGTCGGCGATCTCGGCGGTGCGGCGGCACTGCCAGACGATGGCGTTCATCACCGGGCGGCCGGTGGCGCGCTCCCAGAGGATGGTCGTCTCGCGCTGGTTGGTGATGCCGACGGCGGCGATGTCGCTGCCGGACAGGCCGCTGTGCTCAAAGGCGGAGGCCGCCGCCAGCAGCGTGGTCTCCAGGATCTCGCCGGGGTCGTGCTCCACCCAGCCGGGCCGCGGATAGTGCTGGGTCAGCGGATAGCGGGCGGAGCTCACCGGGCGGCCGCGGTCGTCGAAGACGATGGCGCGGGAGCTGGTGGTGCCCTGGTCGAGGGCGATGACGTGCGCCTGCATGGAATCCCTCCCCGTGTATTGACGTTTGGCCGCGCTTCCTCTAAAATAAGAACAAACGCAGTCCGCGTGCGAATACGTTTATTATAACAAACAGGGAGGCCGATGTCCATGTGTACCGTCCGCGAGTTTTACTACCCCTCGAGCGACGGCGTCTCGCGCGTCTATGCGCGCGAATGGAGTCCGGAGGGCGCCGCGCGCGCCGTGCTGCAGCTGGCGCACGGCATCTGCGAGCATCTCGGCCGCTATGACGATTTCGCCCGCTTCATGGCGGGGAACGGCGTGCTCGTCGTCGCCAACGACCATCTCGGCCACGGCCGCACCGCGGCGTTTTCGCCGCCAGGGACGGCTGGACGCACGTCGTCGACGACGTGGAGAGCCTGCGGCGGCAGACGGCGGAGGCCCACCCCGGCCTGCCGTATTTCCTGCTCGGGCACAGCATGGGCTCCTTCGTCGTCCGCACCTATCTGATCCGCTATCCCGGCCGCCTCAGCGGGGCGCTGATCTCCGGCACCGGGCAGCAGGCGCCGGCGCTGGTGACGGCGGGCCTGGCGCTGACCGACGTCATCCGCCTGTTCCGCGGCCCGCGCCGCCGCAGCACGGTGGTCAACAACATGGCCTTCGGCGCCTACAACCGCAATTTCGAGCCCAAGCGCACAGCCTCCGACTGGCTGACCCGCGACACGCAGATCGTCGACGCCCACCTCCGGGACGAGCTGTGCGGCTTCATCCCCACCGTCTCGCTCTATCACGACATGCTCTCCGGCGTGCGCCTGATCTCCCGGCTGGAGAATGTCCGCCGGATGGACGTAAACACGCCGGTCCTCTTCTTCTCCGGCGCGATGGACCCGGTCGGCGAAGAGACGCGCGGCGTCCGCCGCGCCGTGGAGAACTTCAAAAAGGCCGGCTGCCGCGACGTCACGGTGAAGTTTTACGAGGGCGGCCGCCATGAGATGCTCAACGAGATCAACCGCGCCGAGGTCTATGCCGACGTGCTGGCCTGGATCGACAGCAAGCTGCCTGCGGCGGCGCGGTGACCCGTCCCGCCCGGCGCGGCCGCCGGAGCCATCTGAAAGGAACCGAAACACATGTGGGAGACCTTCGGGGGGGAGCTGCTGCTCACCCTTCTCATCGGCGCGGCCCCCATCCTGGAGCTGCGCGGCGCCATCCCCTTCGGCGCGGCGCACGGCCTGCCGCTCTGGGCGGCGGCGGCCGCCGCCGTCCTCGGCAACATCCTGCCCGTCCCGTTTCTGATGCTCTTTCTGCGGCGCGTGTTCGCCTGGCTGCGGAAGCGCAGCGCCCGCCTCGACGCCTTTGTGCGGCGGCAGGAGGCGCGCGCCAGGAAGCACGGGCACATGGTGCGCCGCTACGGGCTGCTCGGCCTGTTCATCCTGGTCGCCATCCCTCTGCCGGGCACCGGCGCCTGGACCGGCTCGCTCGTCGCCGCCATGCTCGATCTGCCCGTCCGCAGCGCCCTGCCGGCCATCGCCGCCGGGGTGATCGTGGCGGGGCTGCTGGTGGCGCTGATGACCGGCGGGGTCATCCGCCTGCTGTAAGGGCCGCAGGCGGCCGGCGCGGCCCTGCGAAAAAGCGGACCGCCGGGCAAAAAAATATAGAAAAGGCCGTCTCCGGCACTGCCGGAGACGGCCTCCGTCTGTCAAAAAAGCCGGCCCCGGCCGGCTTTTTTCTTTTCAATTTGATTTTTCCCGGACCTGTGCCGGGAAAAATCACCGTATCCCGCCGGTTTTCCTCAGAAAAGCGGCGAAACCGCGCCGAACGCGCGGCGCCCGCCAAATGCCGAAAAACCCGCAGGTTTTTCGACAAGCGCAGGCCGTCTCCGGCGCTGCCGGAGACGGCCTTTTTTCCTGAACGCGCGGCGCCTGCCGGAAAACTCAGAACACGGACTTGCCGAGCATGGAGAGCACCAGCTCGCAGGCCAGGTTGCCCGTCTTGTTGCGCTCATCGAGGATCGGGTTGACCTCCACCATGTCGAGGGAGATCAGGCGGTCGCTCTCGGCGATCATCTCGGCGGCGAGGAAGGCCTCGCGGACGGTCAGGCCGCTGTGGACCGGCGTGCCGGTGCCCGGCGCCTCCTGCGGGGTGACGGAGTCGATGTCGAAGCTGACATGGATGCCGGCCGTGCCCGTGCCGGCGATGCGGATGGCGCGGCGCATGACCTCGGGCATGCCGAGGCGGTCGACGTCGGAGATCGAAAAGACGGTCACGCCCGCCTCGCGCATGCGGACGCGCTCGGCCGCCTCGATGTCGCGCCCCGCGATCTGCACCGCGTGGCCGGGATCGACAAAGACGGTCTCGCCGCCGTAGTCCATCATGCAGGCGGGGCCGCAGCCGCACACCGCGGAGAAGGGCATGCCGTGCATGTTGCCGCTGGCGGTGCTCTCCTGGTCGTTGAAGTCGCCGTGCGCGTCGATCCAGATGACGCCGATGCCGCCGTAATGCTTGGCGACGGCGGGGATGCTGCCCGCCGCGACGCTGTGGTCGCCGCCCAGCACCACCGGCAGCGCGCCGAACTTGAGGCTGTCGGACACCTGGTCGTAGAGGCGGCGGTTGGCCTCGATCACCTGCTCGTAGTTCTTCAGCTCGGGCTTGGAGCGGCCGCTCGCGCGGGGGATGATGTCGCCCTTGTCGCGCCACTGGATGCCCAGCTCGCTCATCTTGTTGCATATATCCGCATAGCGGATGGCGAGCGGCCCCATGTTGACGCCGCGCCGGGAAGCGCCGAGGTCCATCTGGATCCCGATAATATCGACTTTTCTGGTTGCACCTGCCATGGCTTCCACCCCGTTCAAAAATGTATTCATGGAATGAATATATCCTGTTCCCTAAGATAGCATATCCGGGGCGGAATTACAAGAGGCAATCAGAGGCGGCGGATGCCGCGGCCGCGGGCGGGAGCGGGAGCGGCGCCGTAGTCGGGCGGGGCCGCCTCGGGGATGCGGCGGCGCACCTCGGCGCCGACGGCCGCCTGGAAGCGGCGCTCAAAGGCGGCGACGTTGGCCTGGGTCTCGGCCTCGTCCCCGCCGCGCAGCAGGGCGGCGAAATCCTCGTCCAGCCCGCGGGCGCGCAGGGCGGCGCGGGCGCCGTCGAGCAGGGCGCGCTCCCGCTCGCGGGCGCGGAGCTGCTCCAGCTCGCGCGTCAGCTCCGCGGCGGTCGGCTCCGCGGCGGCGGGTTCGGTCTGAACGGTGCGGTCCTCATCCATGCTGGCGTTCCTCCTCAAGACGGTTCAGCTCTTCGTCGGGGTCGCTGACAAAGGGCAGCAGCTCGAGCCGCGTGCGGCGCGAGATCGTGTCGCCGAGGGCGCTGAGATTGGCGCACAGGGCGGTGAGATCCTGGGGCAGGTTCTTGTAGAAGCGCGCCGTGCACGGCCCGCCGACGGCGCCGCCCAGCAGGTTCAGCCCCTCGTAGAACAGGGCGATCAGATGGTAGAGCCCGCCGGAGAAGCCGCGCTCCTTGGCGGCGCGGGCCTGCTCCGCGCCCCAGAGCTTGTATTCGAGGGCCACGCCGGAGCTGTTGCCCGCGAAGCTGCGGTCGTTGAGGTTGGGGGTCATGGTCAGCAGCAGCAGGTCGTCCACCAGCGTCTTCTGCAGCAGCTCGAGGGCCGCCGGGTTGAGGTTCTTGACGACGAACTCGGCGCGGCCGTTTTCGCTCAGGGTCAGGACGCGGGTGAGGTTGGCGCGCTCGATGTCCTCGCGGCTCGTGCCCAGCATCCCGTAGAGGGCGAGAAAGGCGTTGGCGACGCTCTGCATGTCGTCCATCGCCCCGGAGAGCAGCAGGTTGTAGGCGTCGAGCAGGGACAGCACCGGCTCGAAGTCGCCGCGCAGCGGCAGGTTGTTGCAGAAGCGCGAGACGCACAGCCCCCGCAGCGGCAGCGGCTGCGGCGGGCCGAGCGTGACCGCGCGGCCGTCGTAGGTCAGGGCGCGGCGGCAGCCGGGCAGATAGAGCTCGCCCTCGGCGCCGCCGTCGCGCAGCGGACGGACGCGCACGGCGGCCGTCTCCGCGCCGAGGATGCCGGAGGTGACGGCAAAGGTCTCGCAGGGGTCGAGCCGCGCCAGGCGCAGGCCGTCCTCCGCCGGCCAGACGGTCAGGAAGCCCTCGCCGCAGACGCTCATGTCCCGCGCGGCGTCGTAGAGCCGCGTCCCCAGCGAGGCGTCGGCGAGGGCGCGCGTCATGCGCTCCTGCACCCGCTTCCCCTGAAAGGAGAAGGTCGGCGGCACGCCCATGAAATAGCCGGTCTGGACGTCGGTGATGTACTTGGCGTAGTTGGAGGTCAGGTGGTTGTTGGGGCGGCCGGGCACGACCCGCCCCTTGGGCACGCCCTGCTCCCCCAGATAGTAGTCCCACAGCCGCTGGCGGCGCGGGCGCTCCTCGGTGAGGAAGCGCCGCAGGTGCTCCGCCAGCTCGCCTTCGGTGGGAACGGGGCCTTCGGATTTGAAAAGCATCGGTTTTTCCCTCCTTTTGGCCCCATTGAACCCCTTTTCCGGGGAAATGCCGAATGAAGCGCTTCCCGGAAGCGCTTCACTGTCCCCCTTCCCGCGCCGGGCGTAGACTGGCGGCAGAAGGGAAGGAGGGATGTTTGCCGTGAAACAGGAACGGCCCTGCATGATCTGCGGGGCGCGGGAGGACACGCTGACGCGCGGGGAGGTGACGCTCTGCCGCCGCTGCATGACCGCGCTGTACCATGCGCTCGGCGCGCATTTTCCGTTGAAACCGGACGGGGAGTGTGATAAGATGGAGCTGTCTGAAAATAAAAGAAAAGACAGGTGATTCCATGGAACAGAACAAGGCGCTCCGCGTCTTTGCGGAGGAGATCCGCGTCGAGACCCTCAAGGAACTCGCCCATCTCGGCTTCGGCCACATCGGCGGCTCGATGTCGGTCGTCGAGCTGCTGGCCGTCCTCTACGGGCGCGAAATGCGCATCGATCCGCGCAACCCGCGCTGGGAGCAGCGCGACAAGCTGGTGATGAGCAAGGGGCACGCCGGCCCGGCCGTCTACGCCACCCTGGCCCTCAAGGGCTATTTCCCCAAGTCCGAGCTGCTGACCCTCAACCAGGGCGGCACGCACCTGCCCAGCCACTGCGACCGCAACAAGACCCCCGGCATCGACATGACGACCGGCAGTCTCGGCCAGGGCATGAGCACGGCCTGCGGCCTCGTTCTCGGCGACCGGATGCAGGGCCGCGACAGCTACACCTTCCTCGTCCTCGGCGACGGCGAGTGCGACGAGGGCCAGGTCTGGGAGGGCGCGATGTTCGCGCGCCAGTTCGCGCTCGACCGCCTGATCGCCTTTGTCGATCTCAACAAGCAGCAGCTCGACGGCGCGACGAAGGACGTCCTCGACCTCGGCGACATGGTGGACAAGTGGCGGGCCTTCGGCTGGGACACCTGCAAGATCGACGGCCACAACGTCGACGACATCGCCGGCGCGATCAGCAGGGCCAAGGCGACGCGGGGCGCGCCGCACATGATCGTGCTCGACACGGTCAAGGGGCACGGCTGCGCGCTCGCCGAGCAGACCTTCCCCTGCCACCACATGGCGTTTACCGCCGAGCAGATCGCCCCCAGCCTGGCGCTGGCGGAGCAGAAGCTCGAAGAGGCAAGGAGGGCGTGAGCATGTATCAGGTGAAAAAGACGTTTGAAAAAGGGACCGTCGAGATGCGCAAGGTCTACTGCGAGACGCTGCAGGAGCTGGCGCGTGAGGACGGCCGCATCTGCGTGCTCGACGCCGACCTGGTCGGCTCGTCGGGCGTCAAGCCGTTCTTTAAGGAATTCCCCGACCGCGCCATCGACTGCGGCATCCAGGAGAGCAACATGATCGGCGTCGCCGCCGGCCTCTCGGCCGCCGGCATGGTGCCGTTCGCCCATTCCTTCGGGCCGTTCGCCTCGCGCCGCGTGCTCGACCAGATCTTCATTTCCTGCGCCTACGCCAAGCTCAACGTCCGCATCGTCGGCAGCGACCCCGGCGTCTGCGCCGCCTACAACGGCGGCACCCACATGCCCTTTGAGGACATGGGCGCGCTGACGGCGGTGCCGAAGATCACGCTGCTCGAGCCGAGCGACACCGTGCAGCTGCGCTGGCTGATCCGCCGCCTGCGCGACGAATACGGCGTGTTCTATATCCGCATGCTGCGCAAGCTGCCCGTCAGCCTCTATGAGGAGGGCTCGGAGTTCGAGCTGGGCCGGATGCCCGTGCTGCGCGAGGGCGACGACGTCTGCATCGTCGCCTCCGGCATCATGGTCGCCGAGGCGCTCAAGGCCGCCGACAGTCTGGCGGCGCAGGGCGTCTCCGCCGCCGTGCTGGACGCCTTCTGCTGGAAGCCGCTCGACCGCGCCGCGCTGGAGAGCTACGCGCGCAAATGCCGCTGCTTCGTCACCGCCGAGAACCACAACGTCGTCGGCGGGCTGAACGCCGCCGTCGCCGCCGCCCTGGCGCAGACCGTGCCCGCGCCGGTCGAGGCCGTCGGCGTCTTCGACGAGTTCGGCGAGGTCGGCACCGAGGCCTTCCTGCGCGAGCGCTTCAACCTGACCGCCGCCGCGATCGAGCACGCCGCCAAGCGCGTCCTCGCCCGCAAGAGCGCGGAATAAAACAGAAAGGGCGCGCGGAAAACGCTTCCGCGCGCCCTTTTTTTGAGGTGACAGCCATGGCTGTGGAAAAAAGCATCCTGGAGCGGCTGATCGCGGCGCAGGTCGCCGCCCTCGGGCGGCCCGACCTGTTCCGCGCGCCGATCTTCGCCTATTCGGACGCCGCCGATCCCCGCTATCACGAGCTCAAGACGCTGATCGGCCCGTGGCACCTCGACCCCGCCGAGCTGATGCCGGGCGCCAGGAGCGTGATCTCCTATTTTGTCCCCTTCACGAAGGAGGTGGCCCGCGCGCCCCGCGCCGCGGCCCACGGCGCCCCCGTCTGGGGCGAGGCGTATCTGGTCATCAACGACGGCTTCGACCGCATCGGCGAGAGCGTCGGCGGCTATCTGGCGGCCGAGGGCTTCGCCGCCCATCCGATCAGCGGCACGCACACCTACGACCCGAAGGACCTCAGATCGATGTGGTCGCACCGCAGCGCGGCGGCGATCGCCGGGCTGGGCACCTTCGGCGCCAACCGCCTGCTGATTACGGCGCGCGGCTCGGCGGGGCGGTTCTGCACGATCCTCACCGACGCGCCGCTCGCCCCCTCGTGCGCGACGGCGCCGCCCCGCTGCCCCTATGAGGAGGGGCGCTGCGGCGCCTGCTTCCGCGCCTGCCCGGTCGGGGCGCTGCGCCCCGGGGCCTTCGACCGCTTTGTCTGCCACGACGACGTGCTGCTCAGGAACGCGGAGGCGCTCAAGGGCCTCGGCTTCTGCGACGTCTGCGGCAAGTGCATCGCCGTTTGCCCCCTCGCCTGTCTGGAATAGGACGCCCGTGAAAAACAGGCTGCCGCGGTGAGCGGCAGCCTGTTTTGTTTTTTGACGGAGGCGGGTTACGGCTGGCGGTGATCGCCGAAGTAGAAGATGGTGAACAGGCCCGGGCCGCAGTGGGCGCCGATGACGACGCCGAGGCTGGTGATGCGCACCCCGGCGACGGTCGGGAACTGCGCCAGCACGCGGTCGCGGACGAACTCGGCGTCCGCCAGGCAGTCGGCGTGGAGAATGTGGATCTCCTGCCCGTCGGGCGCGGTGAGGTCGCGCTTCATGCCCTCGACGATCTGCAGCAGCGCCGCGCGCCGGCCCAGCGACTTGGCGGCGACGGTCAGCGTGCCGTCGTCCGGGACATAGAGCACGGGCTTGACGGCGAGCAGCGAGCCGACCATGGCCGCCGCGTTGGAGACGCGGCCGCCGCGCTTGAGGTAGTTGAGGTCGTCCACCGTGAAGCGGTGCATGATCTTGAGCTTGTGGCTTTCGCCCCAGGCGATCACCTCGTCGAAGGACAGGCCCTCCTCTTTGCGCCGCACCATGTTTTCGAGCAGCAGGCCCAGCCCGCCGGAGATGCAGAGCGTGTCCATCAGATAGAGCCGCTGCGCCGGGTATTCGGCGGCGATCTGCTCCGCCGCCTCGCGGGCGTTGAAGAAGGAGCGGCTCATCTCGCGGGACATGTCGAGATAGATGACGTCCTTGCCGGTCTCCATCAGCGACCGGAAGAAATCGTGGTACTCGAAGACGTTGATCATGGAGGTCGTGAGCAGCGTGCCGGCGCGCATTTTGCGGTAGATCTCCTCGCGCGTTGCCTCGCGGCTGTCGTCGGTATAGGTCGCGCCGTCCATGACATAGGTATAGCCGATGAACGGCACGCCATGCTCGTCGAAGAACTCGCGCGGGGTGTCCGCGGTCGAGGCCGAGGCGATGATGTAGTCGGTCATAATGGTCTCCTTGTGTTGATGTTGTGACTTGCCCTCAGAATATATAACAGATCCGGGCCGATGTAAAGAGAAAACAAAAGAGACTGTCCCCGACGGTCTCTTTTTCCATGTTTATATTACCACAAACCGGGGGAAATGACAAGTCTTGTTCTTTGCGCCGCGCGGGTGTATGAAGAATGGGAGGTGAATGCGCATGGAACATTTTCCGATCCCCGTCTGCGCGGGGGAGGAGCGCGATCTGCTGCTGGCGCGCTGCAACGCCGCCGCCGCGCCCGGCGGCCTGAGCCTGACGGGCGCCGAGCTGGACGAGCTGCTGGAGGGGCGCGCCCGCGCCCTGCGCGACAGCGGCCGGGTGGAGCTGGGCGAGGGCATCCTGGCGCCGCTGGCGGCCGCCTTCGCGTCCTCGCCCTATCTGGAGCAGGCGCACTGGGCCGAAACGCTCGACGCGCTGCAGGCCTGCTTTTACCGTCTCAAGAGCGAGGCGCGGGAGACGCTGGACGACGACGAGCTGCTCGAGGGCATGCGCCGCGCCTTCGACGGCCCGGCCGGCGGCGACCCGGATTATCTCGCCGGCCTGTCGCCGGAGGAGCTGTGGCTGGGCGCGCCGCCGCCGGAGGGCTGCGCATGGGAGGAATGATCGCCCCGGCGGCGCCTCTCGGCGCCGCGGAGGAGCGGCAGGCGGGCGCGCTGCTGCTGACCCTGCTGCGCCGGCAGATCGCGCTGTGGACGGCAGGCGGCGGCACCTCGGTGCCGGAGGAGACGGCGCAGGCGCTGCTGTCGTCGCTGCGCTGGCAGCTGCGGCTGGAGGACGGCGCCCCGCCGGCCCGCTGGCGGGCCTTTCTCGCCGACCCCGAGGCGGCCTTCGCCGCCGGGCTGCGCCGCGCCGCGCGCGCCCGGGCGGCGGCCGAAACGCTCTGGCGCGCCGCCTGCCTGGAGACGCCGGCGGACAGCGCCTGCCTGCGCGACACGCTGCGCGCCGTCGGCGCCTGGCTGCGGAGCTATGACGCCCGCTTCCTGGCCGACCGCGTCCCCGAGGGGATCGACTACCCGCTCTGCGTCCCTGTCGCCGCGCGGCTCGCCGGCCCGGACTATGTCCGCGCCTGGCTGCTCCGCCTGCGGGTCGAAAACGCGCTGCTGCGGGCGTTCCCGCCCGCGGCCGTCCGCGCCCTGCTCGACCGGGCCGTCCCTCTGTGGCGGACGATGCCTCTCAACATGGCGGAGCCGGTCGCCGTCAACGCCCTGGGCCGGGCGCTGCTCGGGCTGGAGCCGCGCCCGCTGGCGCTGGGGGAGCCGGAGCGCGCCGCACTGCGGGAGCTGCTGGCCGCGCGCGCCCCGGCCGAACGGCGGCGCCTGCTGGCGGGCGGGACGGCCCGCCTGTGCGCGTCCCTCGGCCTGCCGCCCGGGCGCTGGCGCGCGCCGCTGTGCGGGCTGGCGCCGCGCCTGGACGCGGCGCTCGCGGCCGGAGATCTCGCCGGGATTTTTATTGATTTTACTTGAAAATCGATCCAAATATGTTATAATCTTACTATCAAAAACGCCGGAAGGAGGCAGAAAATGGGCAAATTTGTAATTCGGCGCGGCAAGGCGGGCTTTCTGTTCTGCCTCAAGGCCGCCAACGGCGAGATCATCGCCGTCTCCAGCGCCTATGCCAGCGAGGCGGCCTGCCGCAAGGGGATCGAGAGCGTCGCCCACTCGGCGGCCGAGGCCGCCGTGGAGGATCAGACCGTCGGGAAACAGGCGGCCTGCCCCAAGTTCGAGGTCTATCTCGACCGCCAGGGCGAGTTCCGCTTTCGCCTGCGCGCCCGCAACGGGCAGATCATCGCCGTCTCGGAGGGCTATGCCGCCAAGAAGAACTGTCTGGGCGGGATCGAGAGCGTCCGCCGCAACGCGCCGCGCGCCGACGTGTTCGGGGAGCCTCAGGAATAAAGCGAAAACGCAAAAAACGGCCGTTTCCCGGCAGGGGAAGCGGCCGTTTCGGTTTGTCAGCGGACTTTGGCGGCGCGGCGCAGCCGCAGCCAGTGCAGCACCAGGCAGGCCATGGCGGCGAAGCCGAGATAGCCGAACACGGGGTAGACCGTGCCGATCAGGTCGCCGAAGCCGAGCAGGCTGCCGCCGAAGGCGAGCAGCAGCACGCCGGCGGTCATCGCGCGGCGGCGCGGAACGAGGGCGGGATGGCGCTGGCCGAGGTAGATGACGATGGCGACGACGAAGGAGACCGTCGTCCCCAGCATGCCGGTGAGCAGCAGGACGGCGTAGAGCCAGCCCAGGGCGGGATGGAGCTCGCTGGCCAGGGCGAGCATCGGCAGCTCGGCCGCGGTCGTGTCCGGGCGGGCGCCGAGGGCGGGCAGGATGCAGAAGGAGATGACGAGCAGCAGCAGCACGCCGAGGGCCCCGCCGTGCCAGACCGTCCTCCGGTCGGGGACGTGCGGGCCGATGGGCGTCAGCACGCCGATGGCGCCGAAGATGTTGTAGGAGACATAGGTGAGGGCGGCGGTGGGCCAGTTGGGCAGCAGCGGATTGTCGTTCACGTCGCGCATGGCCAGCACGGCCCCGAAGCCGGTGCGGGCGACCGTCCACACCGAGATGACCAGGGCGGTGACGATCATCCCCGGCACCAGCACCGTGCAGACGCGGGCCAGGCCGTCCATGCCGCGGCAGGAGACCAGCGCCGCGCCGACGCAGAACAGCGCCCCGCCGAGGGCGGCCGGCAGCGACAGGAGCTGCCGCACCAGCGCCCCGGCGCCCGCGGCCATCACGACGCTGACGCCGAAGAGAAAGGCGAGCTGCATCGCGCCGGCCAGACGGTGCAGCAGCGGATGGGGGCCGGGGATGAGGATGCGGTCGAGCGAGGTGATGCCCGTCTCCTGTCCCAGACGCAGCACGAGCGCGACAAAGACGAGCTGGATGGCCAGGGCCAGAACGCGGCCCAGCAGCCCGGGCAGGCCGAAGGCGCCGAAGAACTTCCACAGCTCCTGCCCCGAGACATAGCCCGCGCCCAGAAAACAGCCCGCCGAGGTCAGCGCCAGCCGCCCCGTTTTGAACTCCCGCATCATGTCCGCCCCCATTTCAATCTTCTCCAGTGTAGCACGCGGCGGGCGCGGGAGCAACCCCCTCCGGGCGGCTCAGCCCTGTTCGATGCGCGCCGCCAGCGCCGCGACGCAGGCGTCCTGGGCGGCGAAATCGACGCAGGGGCGGTAGATCTCCTCGATGCGGTCGTGGAGGCGGTGGGCGGCGGCGATCTCGGCGACGGCGTCGTCGAGCAGGGCCGCGCGCAGGCGCAGCAGGGCCTTCGCCCGGCCGCGCACGGCGCGGAAGCCCTCGCCCGCCCCGGAGGCGTCGACGCGGATGCGGCGCGCGGGGCGGCAGTCCGGCAGGCGCGTGCCGTCCTCGCTGACAAAGGCGAGGCCCGCCTCCGGCAGCAGCAGGTGGAGCAGCCGCGCCGGGTCGAGCGGCGACAGGCAGGCGTAGACCTCCCAGCCGCGCGCCAGGGCGCCGTCGCGCAGGCGCTCGAGCAGCCCCTGGGCGAAGCCGTAGCGGTCCTCGATCACATAGACGCGCGGGCAGAGCGCCTCGACCGTGCCGCGCAGGAAGAGCAGCCCCTCCGGGGTGATGCCGTCGAGAAAGCGGCGGCGCAGCGTCCCCGGCCCGGGGCGGCGCGGCAGCTCGCGGGCGAGGATGCCGTCGGCCCGCGCCTCGAGGCGGCGCACCGGCCACAGCGGCAGCAGCAGCCGCCGCAGGCTCTCGTCCACCAGCGCCGCGGCGCGGATCTGGCGGTAGGCCGACTGGTATTTCTGCTCCGCGGCCGTCCTGAGCGCCAGCAGGGCCGGGCGCCGGTCCCGCAGGGCCCGGGTGTCGCGGAGCGGCGGCAGGGGCAGATAATCGCCGTCGGCGCCCGGGAAGTCCGGCTCGGCGATATGCGGCGCGGTGCCGTCGAGCAGGACGGCGCCGAGGCGGTGCAGCACGACGCCGTCGAGCGAGCGCGGGTCGGAGGAGCAGAGCAGGTCCTCCCGCCGCTCCCCGCCCGCCAGCGCGCCGCCGAGCTTGCGCAGGACGGCGGATTTGCCGCAGCCGGGGCCGGCCTTGACGGTGTAGATCCGCGTCAGGCCGCGCTCGGCGCGCAGCGAGTCCGTCAGCGCGCAGAAGCCGTCCCTGGTGTTGGCGCCGAGAAAGAAGGCGCAGGTGCCGTTTTCCATGATTCATTCCCCCAAAACAAGATGGCATTTGCTCCATCCTATGCGCGCGCCGCCCGTTTGCGTGTTGACATTGAAATTTATTGAGGGTATGCTGTTCTCATCAACGCCGAAAAGGAGACTTTGACATGTCTGAGATCATCAAGGGCAGAATTACCATGGAGAACGGCGCCGTGATGGCGTTCGAGCTCTATCCCGACGTGGCGCCGAAGTCGGTCGCCAACTTTGTCAAGCTGGCGAAAAGCGGCTTTTACGACGGCCTGACCTTCCACCGCATCGTCCCCGGCTTCGTCATCCAGGGCGGCGACCCGGACGGCAACGGCACCGGCGGCCCCGGCTGGACCATCCCCGGCGAGTTCCGCAGCAACGGCTTCCGGAACGACCTCAAGCACGAGCGCGGCGTGCTCAGCTGGGCGCGCACGGCCGACCCCAATTCGGCCGGCAGCCAGTTCTTCATCATGGCGGACCGCGCCCCGCATCTCGACGGCGACTACGCCGCCTTCGGCCGCGTCACCGAGGGGCTGGAGGTCATCGACGAGATCGTCCGCGGCAAGCACGGCAAGAAGCCGGTGATGAAGAGCGTCGCCATCGACTGACATGCCGGAGCTGCACTTTATCACCCTCGTTCAGGAGGGCAGCCATTACGACGTCGGGGCCGAGCGCGGCCGCATCGTGCGCGGCATCCCGTCGCTGCGCGGCTTTTTCACCCAGACGCCGCCCGGGGCGCAGCCGCTGGAGCGGGAGGACGCCCGCGCCCGCCTGCGCCTGATGGAGCGGTGGTGCCCGGGGATGGAGGAGGAGCTGACCGGCTTCGCCGACGCCCTCGGCCTGCCGCCGGAGGGGCTGATCCAGCTCCGCCTCGGCGCGGAGCCGCCGCGCGGCTGCACCCTGATCGCGGTCGATCCCCGGCGCAGCGCCGACGGCCACACCCTGGTGGCCCGCAGCTACGAGTTCAGCCCGGAGGACGAGCTGTGCCTGAGCGTGACGCGGGTGCCGGGGCGCTATGCCCACATGGGCTTCTCGCTGTTCCAGACCGGCCGGTTCGACGGCATCAACGAGCGCGGCCTGTGCGCCGCGATGGCGACCTGCGAGTGCGTGCGCCCCTCGGCGGGCGAGAGCGCGGGGCTGGCCTTCTGGGTCGCCCTGCGGCGCGTGCTGGACTCCTGCGCCACGACCGCGGAGGCGCTGGCGCTGCTCGGCGAGATGCCGCTCTCCGGCAACACCTGCTATCTGCTGGCCGACCGGGGCGGCGACTGCGCCGTGCTGGAGACGCTGGCCGACGGCGGCCGGACGAGCAAGGCCGTCCGCCGCGGCGACGGGGCGCTGTTCGCCGTCAACCACTACCTCGCCCCGGAGCACACGGCGCTGCTGCCGCAGCGGCGCTATTTCTCCGCCGTGCGCCAGCAGACGCTGGAGCGCCGCTTCGCCGCGCCGGAGAAGATCGGCCTGGAGGAGCTGCGCGCCCTGCTCGGGCGGCGGCTGCCGGACGGGCTGTGCTGCCACGCCTATTCCGACTGGTTCGGCACGCTGCGGGCCATGCTGTTCGACGTCACGGCGGGGACGATGGAGGTCTGCTTCGGCCCGACCGACTGCGGACACTGGTTTCCGGTCGACCTGCACGCCGCGCCGGAGGTCACCTTCACCACGGTCTCCTGCGAGGACGAGCAGATGCCCGCCTCCTTCTGGCAGGAGGGCTGACGGCGCGCGCCGAGGCGGGCTTTTCCGGCGCCTGCCCGCGGCGCTTCCGGTCACCGACGATGCCGTCCGCCGCGGCGGACGGTTCCGACCGCGCAGACAACAAGGCCGGGGGCGGCGTTTCGCCCCCGGCCTTGTCTGTGCCCGTTCACAGGGCGCGCTCGAGCGCGTCCAGCATGCGCCGCACCTCCCGCTCGTCCCAGCGCAGCACCCGCGGCGCGCCGCCGCAGAAGGCCCGCGCCGCGCCGAGGCGCAGCAGCGCCAGCGCCTCCGAGGGCCGCCGCGGCCCGAGGGCGTCCAGCCCGCAGAGACGGCGGATCAGGGCCTGGGCGCCGTGCCGGCCGAGGGGCCGGGCGGGGTCGGCGGCACGGGTCCCGGCCCGCAGCAGCCAGCGGCACAGCCACGCGCCGTCGCCCTCGGTGAGGACGTGATCCTCGTCCAGACGGCGGCCGGCGTTCCCCGGCAGCAGGGCGCGCGCCGCGCCCGCCAGCACCGACGGCTCCGCCGGGCGCACCGTGCCCGCGCCGAAGAGGCGGTCGTAGAGCTCCCAGGTCTCGGACAGCGGCGGCCAGAAGGCCGGCAGGCAGGCTTCGGCGCCCGCGGCGCCGGCAAGCGCCGCCGCGTCGAGCAGCCGGGACGGGCCGCCGGGAAAGAGGGCGTACTCCCCGGGCGGGAGACGCCGGCCGCAGGCGGCGGCCGGTTTTCCGGGCGGCAGGAAGAAGCGCAGGGGGCCGTGCTCCTCCTCCGGCTCGCGCAGGGCGAAGCGGTGCCGCAGCGCGCGCTCCTCGGCGGCGGTCAGCGGCAGCGCCCGGGCAAGGCCCTCGCCCTCCAGCCGTCCGCGCGGATCGACCGCCAGCGGCGCGGCGCCGGCGAGCGCCTCCGCCGCCTGCGCGGCCGGGCGGTCCCAGCCGAGCGCCGCCGTCTCCGCCGCCGGGAGCGGCCGCCCGCCGGCGCGGGCAATCAGCTGAAACAGGCGCGCGTTCTCCTCCTCGCAGGGCACCGGCGGGCACGGCGCCGCGGCCGGGGCGTCGAGCAGGGCGGAGAGCCCCTCCGCCGGCAGGCGCTCCGCGGCGCGGGCCAGCGCGGCGGGCGGCAGCGACAGGCGCACGCCGCCCGGCAGCAGCAGCGACACCGACCAGATCGGCGCCGGAAAGGCGCGGTCCGGGACCGCCAGCTCGCGGGAGGCCTCGGTCCGCCGGCCGGCGGGAAAGATCAGCAGCCCGCAGGCGCCGTTGCTCAGCGCCCGCAGGGAATAGGCAAACGCGGTCAGGAGAATCACCTCGTTTTCAGGTCGTCCCTGCAAGTTTTGCCGGCAAACATGCGATTTATGCGTGCCCGGGGTGCAAAAAACAGTTGACAGAAAGGCTCGGATTACCTTATAATGTTTGATGCGCTATTGGCAGCGGCGACGGCTCGGGCCGCGAACCGCCGCCGGTGTCAATAACAGCTTTCGATCGGAGGTGTAACTTATGCTTCGCACGTATCAGCCGAAAAAGCGCCAGCGCAGCAAAGAGCATGGCTTCATGAAGAGGATGCGCACGAGGAACGGCCGCAAGGTTCTGGCCCGCCGCCGCGCCAAGGGCCGCGCCCGTCTGACCCACTGAGCGTCCGGGGGACACGTCCGCCGATGCATGAATTAAGACCGCGCTGCGGTCTTAATTTTTAGGCGGCGCTCCCAGAGAGCGCAGTGAGGTGGTGTTTCCATGCCAAAGACCCTGTCCATCAAGGAGAACCGGCTGTTCCGCGCCGCTTATGCCAGGGGCAGAAGCGCCGCGCGGAAAACCATGGCGGTCTATGTTCTGAAGGACCGCTGCAAAACGGTGAACCGCCTGGGTATCACCGTCTCGGTAAAGCTGGGCGGAGCGGTGCAGCGCAACCGCATCCGCCGCCGTCTGAAAGAGACCTACCGCCTCTGCGAGACCCGCCTTTCGGGCGGACATGACATCGTCATCGTCGGGCGGCACGCGGCGCTCACGGCGCCGTTTGAGACCCTTCAGGCCGACTTCGCGTCCATCGCGCGCGAGCTGCGGCTGGAGGAGCAGGCATGATCGCCCGCTTTCTGCTGGCGGTCATCGGATTTTACCGGAAACACATCTCCCCGCACAAGGGAACGGCACGCTGCCGGTACGTGCCCACCTGTTCCCAGTACGCGGAGGAGGCAATCCGGCGCTATGGCGCCCTTCGCGGCGGTGCGCTGGCCCTCTGGCGGCTCCTGCGCTGCAACCCTCTGTTTGAGGGGGGCTTCGATCCGGTGCCGCTGGAACTGAACCTTTTCAACAAGAAGGAGAAACGCTGAATGTTCAACTTCCTCTACAAGGTGCTCTCGACGCCGTTCGGCTATGTGATGCGCTGGATCTTCCAGTTCATCGGCAGCTACGGCTGGTCCATCGTGCTCTTTTCCCTGCTGGCGAAGCTGCTCACGCTGCCTCTGACCATCAAGCAGAAGCGCGACATGGCCGCCGTGCAGGCGCTGCAGCCCAAGATCCAGAAGATCCAGAAAACCTACGGCAAGGACAAGCAGCGCCTGAACGAGGAGATGCAGAATCTCTACGATCAGGAGGGCGTGTCCCCGATGACCGGCTGCGGAAGCACGCTGCTCATCTTCCCCATCATGATCGGACTTTACGGCGTCATCTCCCAGCCGCTCACCTATTTCATGCAGCTGTCGAGCGCCGAGATCACCAAGATCGCGGATCGGCTCAGCTACACCATGACCGGCAACGCCTACACCCAGCAGATCGGCCTGGCCGGCCTGATCCATGAGAACTTCGACAAGGTCGCCGACATCTCCGACAAGCTGCTCAAGGTCGATTTCCACTTCGGGCCCTTCGACCTCGCCACCACGCCCAGCATCAAGGAGTTCGGCGTGCTCTGGCTCATCCCCGTGCTGTCCTGCCTGACGGCGCTGGCGATGAGCTTCGTCACCCAGTATTTCAACAAGAAGAACAACCCCGCCGCGGCGGAGGCGCCGGGCGCCAAGCAGAGCAACATGATGATGTATTTCCTCAGCCCGGCGATGTCGCTCTACTTCAGCTTCATCCTCCCCGCCGGCCTCGGCATCTACTGGATCGCCAACAACATCTTCACGGCGCTCCAGGAGGCCATCATCGGCTTCATTCTGCTCAAAAAGAAAGAACAAAACCAGTCCGGCGGCCTGCCGGACCAGAAGTAGGAGGGGAAACATGGTCAAATCCATCGAAGCGAAGGGCGACAGCATCGACGCCGCCGTGGATAGCGCCCTCCGTCAGCTCGGAATGCACCGCGACGACGTGTCGGTCGAGGTGCTGCAGAACCCCAAGGCCGGCTTCCTCGGCTTCGGCAAGGAGCCGGCGGTCGTCCGCGTGTCCTATCAGAGCTCTCCCGCCGCCAAGGCGGAGGAGTTCCTCAAGGGCTTCCTCGTGCGCTTCGGCACCCCGGCCGAGATCCATGTGCGCGAGGATTTTGAAAACAGCGCGCTGGACATCGAGCTGACGGGCGAGAACATGGGCGCCCTGATCGGCCGCAAGGGCGAGACGCTCGACGCCATCCAGTATCTCACCGGCATTGTCATCAACCGCGAGGAGGACGAGCGCTGGCGCGTCAACGTCGACACCGAGGGCTACCGCGCCAAGCGCGAGGGCAGCCTCGAGGAGCTGGCCCAGCGCACCGCCGCCAAGGCCCTCAAGTACAAGAAGCCGGTCGCGCTCGAGCCGATGAACGCGCATGAGCGCCGCATCATCCACGCCTGCCTGCAGGACTACGCCGGCGTGACGACCTATTCCATCGGCACCGAGCCCAACCGCAAGGTCATCGTCTCCCCGGAGGGAGCCGCCCCCGTGGGCGGCGGCGCGCCGCGCAAGCCGGGCGCGCCCGCCGGGAATCCGAACGGCCGTCCCCGCCGCCGCCGCGGCGGCGCCCGCCGCCCGTCCGGACCGCGTCCGGCCGGCGACCGGCCGGAGCAGCCCGCGGCGCCCGCGCCGGAGCAGCCCGCCCCGGCCGCGGAGCAGCCCGCCCCGGTCACGGAGCAGTCCGCACCGCCGTCCGGGAACGAATAACGAGCCAAGCCGCCCGCGTCAGCGGGCGGCTTTCGTCTGTCTCCAGGGCCCGCCGCGGCGGGCCTTTTTTTGTTTTCGGCGGGGCGCCGCCCGGATCCGCGCCGGAAAAACCGCCGCGCGGCGGCGGGCGCGGCCGCCCGTTTGTGCATTCCGAACAGTTTGGCGGGGGGAAAATGGCGGAAGCGGAGAAAATCCCGCCGCCCCCCTTTCAAAACGGCCGCCGATGCGGTATGCTGAGAACAGACGGCGGCGCTGCCGCCGAAAAGAGGAAAAGGAGAGAATACGAAATGAGCAAGAAACTCTTGTCCCTGCTGCTCGCCTTTGCGATGGTGCTGGGCTTCAGCGCCGGCGCGCTGGCGGGCACCGACACGGCGCTGACGACCGCGGCCCCCGCGGGCGGAGACATCGTCATCCTGCACACCAACGACGTCCACGGCAACTACGCCAAGAACGTCGGCTACGCGGGCCTGGCCGCCTGCAAGGCGGAGATGGCGAAAACCGGCTATGTCACGCTGGTGGACGCCGGCGACTTCTCCCAGGGCGCGGCCATGGCCATCCTCTCCAAGGGCGAATATCTGGTCGACATCATGAACAAGGTCGGCTATGACGTCGTCGTCCCCGGCAACCACGAGTTCGACTACGGCATGGCGCAGGCGCTCAAGAACCTGGGCGCGCTCGACGCCGCGGTCGTCTCCTGCAACTTTGTGGACCTCAAGACCGGCAAGCCGGTGTTTGACGCCTACAAGATGATGACCTACGGCAGCGTCAAGGTGGCCTATGTCGGCATCTCCACCCCGGAGACCTACACGAAGTCCACCCCGGCCTATTTCCAGGACGCCGCCGGCAACTACATTTACAGCTTCTGCGAAAACGACTTCTACGCCACCATCCAGGCCTCCGTGGACGCCGCGCGCGCCGCGGGCGCCAACTATGTCGTCGCCGTCGGGCATCTCGGCGTCGACGCGCAGAGCACCCCCTGGACCTCCCGCGAGGTCATCGCCAACACCACCGGCATCGACGCCTTCATCGACGGTCACTCCCACACCGTGATCGAAAACGAGCAGGTCAAGGCCAAGGACGGCAAGACCGTCGTCCTCGCCCAGACCGGCACCGCCTTCGCCAACATCGGCAAGCTGACGATCAAGGCCGACGGCACGATCACCTCGGAGCTGCTCGACGCCAAGGAATACACCGCCAAGGACGCGGGCGTCGCCGCCTATATCGGCGAGATCGAGGCGAAGTACAAGCAGTACACCGCGCAGGTCATCGCCCAGAGCAAGGTCAGCCTGATCGCCAAGAATGCCGACGGCTCCTGGGCCGTCCGCAACGCCGAGACCAACATGGGCGACCTGATCGCCGACGCCTACCGCGTCGTCATGGGGGCCGACGTCGGCATCATGAACGGCGGCGGCATCCGCGCCAACATCAAGGCGGGCGACGTCACCATCGACGACATCCTCGCCGTGATGACCTTCGGCAACATGGCCACCGTGGTCCGCGCCACCGGCCAGCAGCTGCTCGACTGCCTCGAGATGGGCGCCTCGGTCTATCCGGGCAACAACGGCGGCTTTGTCCATGTTTCCGGCATGACCTATACGATCGACGCCGCCGTGCCCAGCTCGGTCGTCAAGGACGAAAAGGGCAACTTCTCCTCCGTCTCCGGCGCCTACCGCGTCCGGGACGTCATGGTCGGCGGTCAGCCGCTCGACCTCAAGCGCGTCTACACCGTCGCCTGCCACAGCTACTGGCTCGTCAACTACGGCGACGGCATGACGATGTTCAAGGGCGTCGGCATCGTCGCCGAGAAGCATGAGAAGTATGTGGACAACGTCATGCTCGTCAAGTATATCCAGGAGGACCTCAAGGGCGTCGTCGGCCTGGATTACGGCGCCTCCCAGAACCGCATCCGCATCATCTGCCACTTTGGGGACGTCGACACCACCGGGTGGTACTACAAGGCCGTCAGCACCGGCTATACGGACGGGCTGCTCAAGGGCACCGCGGCGACCGTCTTTGCCCCGCGGCAGGACATCACCGCCGGCGAGCTGCTGACCATCCTCTACCGCATGGGCAAGCGCGCCGGGTTCGCCTATGAGGACAAGACCGACACCGGCGCCGGCTGGCTGGAAGCGGCGCGCTACCTGCTCTCCACCCAGAACCTGACGATGACCGACGCGCAGCTCAACGCCCCGGTCACCCGCGAGCAGATGGCCTTTTTCGCCGCCGCCTTCCTCAAGAGCGCGGCGGCCGCGGCCGGCAAGACCCCGGTGCTCACGCCGGTCACCGCCTTTACCGACACCGACCGGATCGCCGCCGCGAACCGGGAGGCGGTCGCCTATCTCCATTCCGCCGGCGCGGTCAGCGGCTATCCGGACGGCAGCTTCCGTCCCGCCGGGACCGTCACCCGCGGCGAGGCGGCCCAGCTCGCCTATAACCTGCTCAGCGTCGTCGTCCCGGCGATGACCGCGGCGCAGGCCGGCTGAGTTTTTTTCCGCAGTCTGTTCACAGCGGCGCCCGCCGGGGCTTCCGGCGGGCGCCGTCCGGTCCGCGGGCGGTTTGCGCCCGGCGGCGCGGTTTTGCTTTGCAGCGCGGCCGCGCTGTGGTAAAATAGCGGCGGAAGGGGGGCGGTGCCGTTGCTGTGCATTTTCACGGGCCACCGCGCGCTGCCGCGCGACCTCAACCCGCTGCGCGCCGCGCTGCGGACCGAGATGGAGCGCCTGGCGGAGCGGGGCTATACGGATTTCGCCTGCGGCGGAGCGATGGGCTTCGACCTGCTGGCCGCCGAGCTGACCCTCGAGCTGCGCGAGCTGCGGCCCGAGGTGCGGCTGCTGATGATCCTGCCCTGCCCGCATCAGGAGGCGCGCTACGCGGCCGAGGACCGGCGCCGCTATGCCGAGGTGCTGGCCCGCGCCGACCTGGTGCGCTACACCTCCGACCGCTATTACCGCGGCTGCATGCTGACGCGCGACCGCGCCCTGGCCGCGAGCGCCGATTTCTGCCTGTGCTGGCTGCTGCGCAGCGACAGCGGCACCGGCTACACCGTCCGCCAGGCCGCCCTGCGCGGCGTGCCGGTGCTCAACCTGGCCCGGCAGCTGAGCGAATGAGAACCGGGCGGCGGAGGCTGCAGGCAAACAAAAAAATTGCCGCGAATGATCGTCATTCGCGGCAATTTCTGTTTTCCGGGCCGGGGACGGGCGCCGGCCCCGCCGTTCGGCGGGCCGCGCCGCGTCAGCCGCGGGCGGGGACGATCTCGAGCCAGTAGCCGTCGGGATCGTTGATGAAATAAATGCCCATCGCCGGGTTCTCCATGCAGATGCAGCCCATCGCGCGGTGCTTTTCGTGGACCGCCGCATAGTCGTCGGCGGCGAAGGCGAGGTGGAACTCCTCCTCGCCGAGGTCGTATTTCTGCGGATGGTCGCGCAGCGCGGTCAGCTCGAGGCGGAAGAAGGTGGCGTTGTCGCCGAGGTAGACGATGCGCCAGCTGCCGTCGGCCGCCGTACGGTCGCGCAGAACGTGCAGGCCGAGGGCCTCCTGATAGAAGGCGATGCTTTTCTCCATGTCGCAGACGTTGAAATTGAAGTGATTGAAGCTCAGCATGGCGGGACTCTCCTTTCAGTTTTCCAGCTCGGTGAGGAACATCACCCGGCTGTCGTCGGAAGCGCGAAAGCCGAAATGCTCGTAAAAGGGCACCTTTTCGTTGACGCCGGCGAGAACGATGCGCAGATAGCTGCGGTAGTGCGCGAGCAGCCGCGTCATCAGCTGCCCGCCGATGCCGCGGCCCTGATATTCCGGGCGCACCAGCAGAAAATGGGCGTAGGCGGTCATCATGCCGTCGTCGAGAGCGCAGACCAGGCCGACGAGCAGCTCGCCGTCCCAGGCGGTATAGACGGTCTCGAAGTTCGCCATCGCGGCGCTCAGCTTTTCGGGGTAGCGGCCGGACGCCCAGCCGACCGAGCAGAAGAGCGCCCCGAGGGCGGCGGGCGAAAGCGCGTGCGTGTCGCGGTATTCGATCATGCGGTCCTCCTCAAAGCAGATTGCGGGCCTCGCGGTAATAGCGGACGGCCTTGAACAGAAACTCCTCCGAGACGCCGAAGCGCTCGGCCAGCTCGTCGGGCCGGGTGCAGCCGCCGCGCAGGGCGGCCCGCAGCTCCCGCAGCGGCACCAGGCGGCGGATCGCCCAGCGGTCGGCCCGCTCCTCGGCGCGGCCGCGCAGGGCCAGCGGCGTGTCGACGCGGTAGAAGCTGCCGGTGAGGCAGTGGCCCATCTCGTGCGCCAGACAGACCTTTTCCGCGGCGCTGGTCTCCAGCTTGTCCGTGTCGATGCCGATGCAGCCGTCCGGGGTGGACACCGCCGCGCTGCGGCGCATCGGGAAGCGGTAGATCTCCAGGCCCTGCGCTTCCGCCGCGGCGTAGAGCGCGCCCAGCGGGATCAAGTATGGTCCCTCTTTTCCCGCATGGCGTTCTTGAAGCGCACGAAATCCAGAACGTCCCGCTTGTCGTCGTCGTTCAGCCGGCGCAGCTCGCCGAACAGCGCGAACTCGACGCCGGAGAGCTGGCGGCGGAAGGCGTCGTCCTCCTCGTAAAAATCGTTCGGCTGCAGCGGCAGCACCCGGCACAGCCGCCCGATCATGTCGGCGTCCGGCCGGTTGCGGTCGTTCTCCCAGTTGCTGACGGAATTGTGCTTGGCGCTGACGCGCGCGGCCAGCTCCTTCTGGGTCATGTGCGCGCTCTGCCGCGCGGCGCGCAGCCGCTCTCCAAAGGTCATGCTTCTCCCCTCCTCCCGACGGCCTTCCGGCTTTTCTTGCCGTCAGAATATCACAAAATATTGAAAAAGTAAAGCGGAAAATCTTCGACATCTTTGAACAATTCTCTTGACATTTCAGAAATATTGAAGTAGTCTTGTGCAAAGATGCAGGGAAATTGAACATACCCGGGTTCCTGTATTCAGTAGTATACAGAAAAGACATCCGATAAAAAGGACAGGGAGGGAACAGCGTGAATCAATTTGAGCTGCGGCCGGAGGATCTGCCGGAGGAGATCGCCTGGCTGTGCGACATTGTGGGGATGGAGCGGTTCATGAAGATCATCGACACGGCGGGCGGGGAGTTCCTCTATCTGCCCAAGCGGCAGACGCTCGAGCAGCCGCTGCGCCGCGCCGCGATCCTGCGCGAGTTCGACGGCTCCAATTACCGCGCCCTGGCGCGCAGGTACGGCATCACCGAGCGCCGCGTGCGCATGATCGTCAGCGCCTGCGCCGAGGAGCGGGGCGAGTAAATTTGTTGGGGTTCCATTCCGCCCGGGGCGGGTGTATAATATTGCCACTGAAGCGATTTTTATAACGGAGGCAAGATTATGCTGCTCGGACATGAAAAGGTTTCCTTCCTCAACACGCCGACCCCGCTGGAGCATCTCCCGACGATCTCGAAGAAGCTCGGCGTCGATTTCTGGATCAAGCGCGACGACCTGACCAACCTCGGCGTCGGCGGCAACAAGCTGCGCAAGCTCGAATACCTGCTGGCCGACGCGCAGAAGCAGGGCGCGACCATGCTGCTGACCTACGGCGGCGCGCAGACCAACCACGGCCGCCTGACGGCCGCCGTCGCCGCCAAGTACGGCATGAAGTGCGCCATCGTCTGCGTGGACGAATATCCCGGCGAGGTCTCCGCCAACATCCTGCTCGACCGCCTGATGGGGGCCGAGGTCGTCCTCAAGAAGCCGGACGGCCGCCCCGAGGACGTCCAGAACGCCGAGGTCGGCGCCCAGGTGCGCGCCCGCTATGAGGCGCAGGGCGAGAAGGTCTATGAGATCCCCGTCGGCGGCAGCAACGTCCAGGGCATGCTCGGCTACTACGAGTGCGCCATGGAGGTCACCCGCCAGGCGCATGAGCGCCATCTCGACGACGCCACGCTCTACTGCGGCGTCGGCAGCCTCGGCACCTACATGGGCCTGTTCTGCGGCCTGAGGAACGAGCACTCCCCGCTCGCCCTGACCGGCATCGCCATCTCCCCGTTCGGCGACGCCAAGGAGAAGCGCATCATGGAGTATTTCGCCCAGGTCAAGGCGGCCTACGGCCTGTCGATCGACGCGCGGCGCAGCGATTTCCACATCGAGAAGGACTACACCCGCGGCGCCTACAACAACCCCTGCCGGGAGGTCCGCGAGGCAATCTACGAGATGGCGCGCAGCGAGGCCATCATCCTCGACCCGTGCTATACCGGCAAGTGCTTCGCCGGCATCTGCGACATGGTGAAGGAGGGCAAGATCGCCCAGGGCAGCAAGGTCATCTTCCTGCACACCGGCGGCGTGCCCGGCATCTACACCAAGCATCACCGCGTCGAGTTCGAAAAAGAGCTGATCGGCGGCGTCACCATCCTCGACTGAGCCGCCCGTTCGCCCCCAACATCAATTTGAAAGCCCTCCGGCATGTTTGCCGGAGGGCTTTTGCGTCTCACAGGGCCAGACCGCCGCGGCGCAGCGCCGCGCGCTGGGTGCGGACGGCGGCCATGCGCGCCGCCGGGTCGGGGCCGGGCAGCTCGTGCACCAGCCAGTCGGGCGCGACCCGGGCGACGACGGCGGAGACCGCGCCGTCGGTCCAGGGCTGATGGCGGTCGATCTGCAGCACGTGGGCATAGTTGCGGGCGTAG